>JAEEGJ010029044.1_pt1 | contig 10943 bp, 22 predicted proteins | sample 8958761 | NCBI WGS metagenome assembly JAEEGJ01 (sample SAMN16246546, study PRJNA631951) | gut metagenome | biome: gut microbiome; feature: rumen; material: RS-attached | host: Bos | place: Iran: Karaj | collected 2018-10
AGAAGATTGTTAAGAAGGTTGTAAAGAAGGATGATTCAAAAGAAGAATTAGAAGAATCTTTAGAATCAAATGAACAACCAGAAGTTAAGCAAGAGGAAGCATCTGTAGAAGAAACTCAAGAAGAAGCTTCAAAACAAGTTGTAGAAGAACAACAAGAGGCTTTAGAATCTACTGAAGAAAAGGTGGAAGAACCTGAAGCAGTAGAAACTGAAGAAGTTGCTTTAGAACCTGAAACAGTGGAAACTGAAGAGATTACTGAACCAGTTGAAGAAGAACCTAAAGTTTTAGAGTCTAAAGAAAAGAATAATGGATTACCATATGATGATTTTGAAAGATTAGCATTATCATCACATGAAAGATATGGTCAAGAATCACAAGAGGAAGCTTCAGAAACTGCTTCAGAAGCTCTTGTAGAAGAAACTCAACCAGAAGCACTTACTGAGAATGAGCAATCTGAATCAGAAGATGTTAAGGTTTCTAATATTGATGAAATTATTCCCGAGGAAAAGAGAGTTAAGACTAATAAGGTTACTTATTTTGATGATGATGGAAATATCGTTGAAGTTGAAGAACCTGTAGAAGAAGCTCAATCTGAAGAAGAATATAGATCTCCAATTGATGATGCAGCAGATGCTTATCTACAAATGCTTAAGGATAGCGAAATGACTGACGAAGAAATTGCTGAGCTACTTGGTATTCCTGTTGAAAAGGCTCAAGAGGTTCAAGAGGAAGTTAAAAAGCGTAAGGTAATTAAAAAGGTTGTTATAAAAAAACGTCCTCAAGCTAAGGCTAAAGCTGAAGCTAAACTAGAACCAGTTGTAGAAGAACCAAAAGAGGAAGCAAAGCCTGAGGCTAAAGAAGAAAAAGAAGAACCTAAGGCAAAGGCTGCTCCAAAAAAGAAAATAGTTAAAAAGGTTGTTGTGAAGAGAGTTACACAACAAGATGAAGAAAAAGAAGAAACTAAATCTGAAGAGACAAAAGAAGACACTAATCCATTTTCAAAGGATAATTTATTAGGCGATAAGGCTGATGAATATATTAAGCTTTTAAAGGATAGTGGAATGTCTGATGAAGAGATAGAAGATTTATTGGGTGAAAAGAAGTAAAAGATAATACTATTTTTGAAGGGAGATATTAAAGATGGCTACAAAAACAACTAAGACTACAAAAACCACAACAAAGGCTACTGCTAAACCAAAAGAGGAAGCAAAGCCTAAAACAGAGGCTAAGCCTAAGGCAAAGGACAAGGGACCTATTAAATTAGCGGTTCCTAAAAAAACTACCACTAAGGCTCCTAAAACAATTTATCATGTATCTAAAAGAGATAATGATGGTAGAGAGTGGAAGGTATTTATTCAAGAATCAAAGAAGGTTATTAAATTATTTGATACCCAAGCTGAAGCTTTAGAATATGCAAAGCAGCTTGCTGAAAATAATAATGGTAGTGTAGCTTTACATGGCCTTAATGGAAAAATTAGAAAAATTTAATTATTTTTAAAATGCTTAAAGAGAGGAAGAAAATTCCTCTTTTTTCTTTCTTTGGAAAACTTTATATTACATATAAAAAAAATAAAAATAATTCTTGATTATTGAAAAACTTTGAGATATAATTATAAAGGCTCTATATCGAGCATAAAGGCAGTGAAGTGGGAGGTTGCCGACACACCGAAAAGCGTTGTCATACAGTGTGGCGGGTTTTCTCATGGAGCAAGTCTATACAACGATTATAGGCGAAAGGAGTTTATAAATATGGCAAAGGATAAAATTAAAATTCGTTTAAAATCTTATGATCACAGATTATTAGACTTATCAGCAAAGAAGATTGTTGATAGTGTTAAGAAGACAGGTTCAGTAGTTAATGGTCCAATTCCACTACCTACAGAAAAGGAAATCTTCACAATCTTAAGATCACCTCACGTTAACAAAGATTCACGTGAACAATTCGAAAGAAGAACACACAAGAGATTAATCGAAATCGTGGATCCAACTCCACGGACAATTGACGCTTTAATGCATATTGATCTACCTTCTGGTGTAGATATCGTATTAAAGAAGTAATTATTAAAAATCATATTATTTAAAGAAAAGAGGAAAATTTCAAATGGCTAAGGGAATCTTAGGTAGAAAATTGGGCATGACTCAAATTTTCGATGCAGCTGGAAATTTAGTTCCAGTTACTATCGTTGACTGTTCTTCAAATGTTGTTTTACAACAAAAGACAGTTGAAAACGATGGATATGTAGCAGTTCAAGTTGGTTGCGCTGACAAAAGAGAAAATTTAGCAAACAAACCTGAACTAGGCCATGTGGCTAAGGCAAGCACTGCTCCTAAGCGCTTCATAAGAGAATTCCGTTTCTCAGAAGCACAAGGAAATGAGTTATTACCTTACACAGTTGGTCAAGAAATTAAAGTAGATATTTTTGCAGCAGGTGACGTTATTGACGTTACTGGTACTTCAAAAGGTAAAGGATTTGCAGGTACAATCAAGAGATATAACCATGCTCGTTTAAGAATGAGCCACGGTGTATCAGCTTGTCATAGAATCGTTGGTTCTATGGGTGCCATCAAAGGAAATATGAAAGGTAAGAAAATGCCTGGTCATATGGGAAATGAAACTGTAACATTACAAAATTTAACTGTTGCAGCTGTAGATACAGAAAGAAACCTAATCTTAGTTCGTGGTAATGTACCAGGACCAAAGAAGGGCTTTGTTGTAATTAAGACAGCTGTAAAAGCTAACTAGAAAGGAGATTTATTATGCCTACAATTGCATTATTAAATCAATCTGGAGAAAAGATTAAAGATTTAGAATTAAGTGCTGATGTTTTCGGTGTAGAAATCAATCAACAAGTAATTTATGACGTAGTTAACTGCCAAAGAGCAGCTATGAGACAAGGTACTCATGATACTAAGGGTCGTAGCGAAGTATCTGGCGGTGGAAAGAAGCCTTGGAGACAAAAGGGTACAGGTCGTGCTCGTCAAGGTTCAATCCGTGCTCCACAATGGAGAGGTGGAGGAACAGTATTTGGTCCAACACCAAGAAGCTATGCCTTCAAGCTAAACAAGAAGGTTAAACAATTAGGTTTAAAGAATACATTAACTTACAAGGTTAATGAAAACAAGTTAGTTGCAGTAGATGCAATTAAGTTCGAAGAAGCAAAGACAAAGAACTTCGTTAAGTTCTTAAATGATATTAAAGTAGAAGGAAAGACAATTGTTATCTGTTCACCTGCTGAATTAGATGTAGTTGAAAATCCAGCTGCTGTAAATGCTTATTTATCAGCTAGAAACGTTGATACAGTTATTTTAGCTCCTGCTGATAACGCATCAGTTTATGAAATCTTAAGCTGCAAGAACTTAGTTTTAACTCAAGCTGCAATCGCATACTATGAGGAGGCATTAAAGTAATATGACAAAAATTTATGATATTATCAAAGCCCCAATCATTACTGAAAAAACTATGGCTCTTAAAGAAAGCGACAACAAGTACACTTTCAAAGTAGCTAAGTCAGCAAATAAGGTTGAAATTAAAAAGGCTGTTGAAGAAATCTTCAAAGTAAAAGTAATTAGCGTAAATACATTAAACGTATTACCTAAGCATAAGAGAGTTGGTCGTTATGAAGGATTTGCTCCTGCATACAAGAAGGCAATCGTAAAGCTTGCTGAAGGCAACAAGATCGACTCATTCGAGATCTAATAGGAGGAATTATTAACTATGGCAGTTAGAAAGTATAAGCCAACGTCTAATGGTAGACGTAATATGTCAGTTTTAACATTCGATGAAATCACAACTGACACTCCTGAAAAATCATTATTAGCACCTAAAACATCAAAGGGTGGACGTAACAATTCAGGAAAGATCACTGTTCGTCATCAAGGCGGCGGTGTAAAGCAAAAATATAGAATCATCGACTTCAAGAGAGATAAAGATGGTATTCCTGGTACAGTAAAGACTATCGAATACGATCCAAACAGAAGTGCTAACATTGCATTAGTTGCATATAAGGATGGCGAAAAGAGATATATCTTAGCTCCAAAGGGTTTAACAGTTGGTACTGTTATCGAATCTGGTGCTCAAGCTGATATCAAAGCTGGTAACGCATTACCTATCGTAAACATCCCTGTTGGTACATTAATTCATAACATTGAATTACATCCTGGTAAGGGTGGACAATTAGCAAGATCTGCTGGTGTTTCTGCTCAAATCTTAGGACGTGAAGATAAATATGTATTAATTAGATTACAATCTGGCGAAGTACGTAAGGTATTAGCTACTTGTAAGGCTACTGTTGGTGAGGTTGGTAATGAATCTCATGAATTAGTAAGAATTGGTAAAGCTGGTAGAGCTCGTCATATGGGCTTAAGACCAGAAGTACGTGGTTCTGTTATGAACCCTAACGATCACCCACACGGAGGTGGTGAAGGTAAGTGTCCAGTTGGTCGTCCTTCTCCTATGACTCCATGGGGTAAGCCTGCTTTAGGTTTAAAGACTCGTAAACATAAGAAAGCTTCTAACAAACTAATAGTTCGTAGAAGAAATGATAAATAGGGAGGAACAAAATGGCTCGTTCAATTAAAAAAGGACCTTTCTGTGATGCTTCTTTACTTAAGAAGGTTGAAGCTCAAGCTTCTGCAAAGGAAAAGAAGGTTATCCAAACTTGGTCTCGTAGATCAACAATATTCCCTGCTTTTGTTGGAATGACAATCGCAGTTTATAATGGTCGTGAGCATGTTCCTGTATATATTACAGAAGATATGGTTGGTCATAAGTTAGGAGAATTCGCTCCAACAAGAACATACCATGGACATGGTAATGACGACAAGAAAGCATAAGATAGTAAAAGGAGATAAATAAAATGGAAGTAAAAGCAACTGCAAAAACCGTTAGAATTACTCCTCGTAAGGCTCGCCTTGTTGTAGATTTAATCCGTAACAAAGATGTAGCTGAAGCAAGAGCTATCTTAAAATTAACAAACAAGCAAGCAACAGAGGATGTTTTAAAGGTATTAAATTCTGCATGTGCTAATGCAGAAAACAATAATGGTATGGATCCAAGCAATCTATACGTAAAATCAACATATGTAACTGATGGTATTAGAATGAAGAGAATGTTACCAAGAGCTAAAGGCCGCGGAGATGTTATCTTAAAGAGAACTTGTAATATTACAGTTATCGTAGCTGAGAAAGAAAGCAAGTAAGGGGGAATTATTACATGGGTCAAAAAGTTAGTCCAGTAGGATTACGTGTTGGTATCAACCGTGAATGGGATGCTGCATGGTATGCAGAAAAGACTCAAGTAGCAGACTTATTATTAGAAGACTTAAAGATTCGTAAGTATCTTAATGAAGTTTATGCTAAGGCTGCTATTTCACGTGTAGTTATCGAACGTGTTAAAGGTCCACAAAATAAGGATCGTGTAAAAATTACATTAAACACTGCAAAGCCTGGTGTAGTTATCGGTCATGAAGCTGAAACTAAGAACAAAGTTGTTAAAGAATTAGCTTATATGACTAAGAAGGATATAATTTTAAATGTTGTTGAGGTTAGAAGACCTGAACTTGACGCAACATTAGTTGCTAAGTCAATTGCTGAACAATTAGAAGCTCGTGCTTCATTCAGAAGAGTTCAAAAGGTTGCTATCCAAAGAGCATTAAAGGCTGGCGCTAAGGGTGCTAAGACATTAATTTCTGGTCGTTTAGGCGGCGCTGAAATCGCTCGTAGCGAAGGTTATAATGAGGGACAAGTTCCTCTACAAACTTTACGTGCTGACGTAGATTATGCTGTAGCTGAAGCTCATACTACATATGGTAAGCTTGGTATTAAGGTTTGGATTTATAAGGGTGAAGTATTTGGTATTACTCCAAAGGCATTCGAAGAAAAGAAGCCTGTTAGAAAAGCTGTTAGAAAGCCAGCTCCAGCTAAAGAGAACTCAAAGGAGGCTAAGTAATTATGTTAATGCCTAAAAGAGTAAAGTATCGTCGTCCACACAGAGTTTATTACTCTGGTCATGCTAAGGGCGGTACTGAATTAGCATTTGGTTCTTATGGTATCGTTGCAACTGAGGGTTGTTGGTTAACTTCTAATCAATTAGAGGCTGCCAGAGTAGCAATCACTCGTAAGATGAACCGTCAAGGACAAGTTTGGATTAAAGTATTCCCTCATATTTCTAAGACTAAAAAGCCATTAGCTGTACGTATGGGTTCAGGTAAGGGTGCTCCAGAAGTATGGGTTGCAGTAGTTAAGAAAGATGTAATTTTATTTGAAGTTGATGGTGTAGCTGATGACATCGCACGTGAAGCTTTACGTTTAGCTTCTCACAAGCTACCATGTACAACTAAAATTATTTGTAAGAAGTAGGTGACGAGCAATGAAAGATACAATGACAAAGATTCGTGCTTTATCAGTTGAAGAAATCAATAAGAAGATCGCTGATTTAAAGGAAGAATTATTCAATTTAAAATTTCAGGCTGCTTTAGGAAACATTGAAAAGCCAGCTCGTATCGGTGAAATTAAGAGAACTATCGCTAGAATGAAGACAGTAGTAACTGAAAAAGAAAATGCTAGCAAGGTTTCAAAGTAGGAGGAAGCAACATGGAACGTAATACTCGTAAATTTTTCCAAGGTACAGTAGTATCTGATAAGATGGATAAGACAATTGTTGTTTCTGTTGATACTTTCGGTATACATCCTATTTATGGTAAAAGAACAAAGAAATCAACTAAGTTTCATGTACATGATGAGAACAACACAGCTAAGGTTGGCGATGTTGTAAGATTCATGGAGACAAGACCTCTATCTAAGACAGTACACTATGTACTTGTTGAAGTAGTTAAGGTTAAGGAAACTGTATAAGGGGGTAACTTATTATGGTTCAGCAGGAAACAAGATTAAAAGTCGCTGATAACAGTGGCGCTCGTGAATTATTAATTATTAAAGTTTTAGGCGGTGCATTACACAGATATGCTAACGTTGGTGACATCGTTGTATGCTCTGTAAAGGATGCAGCTCCTAATGGAACAGTAAAAAAGGGTGACGTAGTTAAAGCAGTTATCGTTAGAACAAAAACTGGCTTAAGAAGAGCTGATGGTTCTTACATTAAATTTGATGAAAATGCTGCTGTTCTTATCCGTGAAGATAAGACACCACGTGGAACTCGTATTTTCGGACCTGTAGCTAGAGAATTACGTGATAAGGATTATATGAAGATCGTTTCTCTTGCTCCCGAAGTACTATAAGGAGGTCAAATCATGCAAATTAAAACTGGAGATACAGTAGTAGTAATTGCTGGTAAATACAGATTTACTAAAGATAAAAAAGGAAACATCGTTCCTGCAACTGGTAAGGTTTTAGCTGTTTATCCAAAGACTAATAAGGTATTAGTTGAAGGTGTAAACATCGTTAAGAAGCACCAAAAGCCAACTCAACAAAACCAAAATGGTTCAATTGTTGAAAAGGAAGCTCCAATCGATGCATCTAACGTTATGCTTTTAGATCCAAAGGAGAACAAGCCTACTAGAGTTTCAATCAAAATCGATGAAAACGGAAATAAAATCAGAGTTTCTAAAAAATCTGGTTATGAATTTAAATAGGTTATAAGAGAGGAGGACAATTATGAATCGTTTACAAGAAAAATATCAAAATTCTGTTAGAGCAGAATTACAAAATCAATTCTCTTATAAGTCTTCTATGCAAATCCCAAAGGTTGAAAAGATTGTTATCAACATGGGTTGTGGTGATGCAGTAGCTAATGCTAAGGTATTAGACGATGCAGTAGAAGAATTAGCAACAATCACTGGTCAAAAGCCAATCATCACTAAGGCTAAGAAGTCAATTGCTAACTTCAAGCTACGTGAAGGTATGCCTATTGGTTGTAAGGTAACTTTAAGAGGTGAAAGAATGTATGAGTTCTTAGATAAGCTTGTATCTATCGCTTTACCTCGTGTACGTGACTTCCATGGTATTAACGGCAATGCTTTTGATGGTCGTGGTAATTATACTTTAGGTGTTAAGGAACAATTAATTTTCCCAGAAATCAACTTCGACAAGATTAAAAAGGTTAGAGGTATGGATATTGTAATTGTTACTACAGCAAATACTGATGAAGAAGGTCGTGCTTTATTAACATTAATGGGCATGCCATTCAAGAAGTAAGGAAAGGACAGTAAATTATGGCAAAAACATCTTTAATAGTTAAAAATCATAGAAAGCCTAAATATAAGGTACGTGAATATACAAGATGCGAGCGTTGTGGACGTCCACATGCTGTACTTAGCAAATTCAAACTATGCCGTGTATGTTTCCGTGAGTTAGCATATAAAGGACAAATACCTGGCGTTAAAAAGTCAAGCTGGTAATATTTCTATAAAGGAGGAATCGTTAATATGATGTCAGATCCAATTGCGGATTTATTAGTTCGCATTAAGAATGCAAACGCTATGCGTCATGAAACAGTTGAAGTTCCATCTTCTAAGACTAAAACTGCTATTTTAGCTGTTTTAAAGCAAGAAGGCTTCATCACTGATTACGCAGTATCTGAAGGCGTTAAGAGTGTAACAACAGTTACATTAAAATATACTGAGAACAACCAAAGAGTAATCAAAGGTTTAAAGAGAATTTCTAAACCAAGTCTTCACGTTTATGCTAAGAGCGAAGACCTACCAAAGGTATTAAATGGTTTAGGAGTAGCTATTATCTCTACTTCTCAAGGAATTATGACAGATAAGCAAGCTCGTAAGTTAAACATCGGTGGAGAAGTATTAGCTTTCGTTTGGTAATCTGTTAAAAAAACAAATTATAAAATAAAACAATTTTTAAATAAATTTAGGAGGAAAAAATTATGTCTCGTATTGGTAATAAAGCTATAGCATTACCTGCTGGTGTTACAGTTACAGTTGCAGACGGAAACGCTGTTACTGTTAAGGGCGCCAAGGGCGAGCTAAGTGCTAATTTCAATAGCAACCTTACAATCGAAGTTTCTGCAACTGAAGTTTTAGTTAAGAGACCAAATGATTCTAAGGAAATGAAAACTATTCACGGTACAACTCGTGCATTATTACACAACATGGTTGTTGGTGTTTCTGAAGGCTTCAAGAAGACTCTAGAAATCAATGGTGTAGGTTACCGTGCTCAAATGCAAGGAAATAAGTTAGTTGTTTCAGCTGGTTATTCTCATACAGTTGAAATGGCTATTCCAGCTGGTTTAAAGGTAGAATTACCTAAGAACACACAAATCATTATATCTGGTGCCGACAAGCAAGTTGTTGGTCAATTTGCGGCTGAAATTCGTGAAATCAGAAAGCCTGAACCTTACAAAGGAAAAGGTATTAAGTATGATTACGAACATATCCGTCGTAAGGAAGGAAAGACTGCTAAGAAGTAGTCGGAAAGGAGTACTAATATGATTAATAAAGAATCTAAGAATGTAACTCGTCAAAAGAGACATTTAAGAATTAGACAAACTGTTGTTGGTACAGCAGCTAAGCCAAGATTAAATGTTTTCCGTTCTAACAAGCAAATCTATGCTCAAGTTATTGACGATGAAAAAGGTGTAACTTTATGTAGTGCTTCTTCACTAGATAAAGAATTAAATTTAAAGAATGGTTCTAATATCGATGCTGCTAAGGCCGTTGGTGAATTAGTTGCAAAAAGAGCATTAGAATTAAAAATTGAAACTGTAGTATTCGACCGTGGTGGTTATTTATATCATGGTAGAGTTGCTGCTTTAGCTGATGCAGCTAGAGCTGCTGGCTTAAAGTTCTAAGGAGGATTAACTTTTATGCGTCAAGAAGAATTAAAAGTTGTTGCTGAAGAGCAACCAGAATTTGAAGAACGTGTTGTTGCCATTAACCGTGTAACAAAGGTTGTTAAGGGTGGTAAGCATATGCGTTTTGCTGCATTAGTAGTAATCGGCGATAAAAAGGGTAATGTTGGCTTTGGTACAGGTAAAGCTTCAGAAGTACCTGATGCAATTAAGAAGGCTGTTGAAGCTGCAAAGAAGAATGTTATTTCTGTATCAATCGTAAACAATACTATTCCTCATCAAGTAACAGGTGTATTCGGTGCAGGTAGAGTTGTATTAAGACCAGCTGCTCCAGGTACTGGTGTTATCGCTGGTGGTCCAGTTCGTGCAGTTGTTGAACTTGCTGGTATCACAAACATTTTATCAAAATCACTTGGTTCTGCTACTCCTATCAATGTAGTTAGAGCTACAGTAGAAGGGTTAAAGAGCTTAGAAACTGTTGAACAAGTTGCTCAAAGACGTGGTAAGACAGTAGAAGAGCTTCTAGGTTAATATTATGTATAAGATTACTTTAGTAAAGAGCTTAATTGGACGTAAGCCAAACCAAGTAGCTACAGCTAAGGCTTTAGGCTTAACTAAGATTGGCCAAACTGTTACAAAAGAGGAAAATGAAGCTATTAAGGGAATGATTATTACCATTCAACATATGGTAAAAGTTGTCCAAGAATAATAAGGAGGTCCCAAATTATGTTAAATCAATTAAAGCCTGTTGAAGGCGCAAGACATGCTAAGAAGCGTCTTGGTCGTGGTATCGGTTCTGGTTTAGGTAAGACTGCTGGTAAAGGTACTAAGGGTCAAAATGCTCGTTCTGGCGGTGGTGTTCGTCCTGGATTCGAAGGTGGACAATTACCTTTATTCCAACGTTTACCAAAGAGAGGATTCAAGAGTTTATCTCGTGTTGAATACAAAGTTGTTAATGTTGAACAATTAAACGTTTTTGAAAACGGTACTGTTGTTGATGTTGCAAAATTAGTTGAAGCTGGCATCGTTAAAGAATTAAACGAACTTGTTAAGGTTTTAGGTAACGGTAAGCTTGAAAAGAAACTTACAGTAAAGGCAAACAAATTCTCAGAATCTGCTAAGAAAGCAATTGAAGCTGCTGGTGGATCTATTGAGGTGATCTAGTTTGTTTACAAAAGCCAAG
>JAEEGJ010029046.1_pt1 | contig 10942 bp, 7 predicted proteins | sample 8958761 | NCBI WGS metagenome assembly JAEEGJ01 (sample SAMN16246546, study PRJNA631951) | gut metagenome | biome: gut microbiome; feature: rumen; material: RS-attached | host: Bos | place: Iran: Karaj | collected 2018-10
TAATAATGATATTTTTAATACTGATTTAAATATTAAAGAGATTTATAATAATATTATTTTATTTTGTGGAGGAAATTCTCTTTTTACTAATTTTCCTGAAAGATTAAAAACAATTAAATTCTTTTAAAATGCAAGTTAGAAAATTATGTCTCATCAAAATAATAATGAAAAAAAATTTTCTGCTTGGATAGGAGGAAGTATTTTAAGTCTTTGGGAACTTTTCATCAAATGAATTTAAGTAAACAAGAATTTGAAGAATATAGAGCAATGATAATTGAAAGGAAATGTGCTTAAAATGTTTTATTGTTATTTATAATTATATAATTTATTTAATTAAAATAATTTAGATTATTATATCTATAAATAGATTAAAGAAAAAACAATGATAAATGTAAAAAAAAGTGAATTTAGAAATATAAAAGAAGACAAAAATTTATAAATGGAATATGATTTTTATACATGTTGTCCAATTCAAGGATGTGAAAATGCAAATAAACCAATTAGATGGAAACACTATAATTGTGGTGGATATACTAAAATTAATGACAAAGGTTATATTAGATGTTCTAAATGCAATGTTAAAGGAAAAGTTGTTGATTGGAAATTTAGTTGTAAATCACATGATTTTCAAGAACCTAATTTTCAAAAATTAATTTTAATGTTAACTACTTTACAACAATTAATGAAAATTAATAATGATGATTTTATTTTAGAGCTTTCTACAAAAATTAAAAACCAATATAAACAAAAAAAGAATAAATTTCAACAAGAAAATAAACTTCCTTCAGATTTTGAAGATGAAAGTTATGAATCAGATAATTATGATTCAGATGAAAGTAATTCTTCAAAAGATGATGGCTCAGAAAATAATTCTTCGAATGATGATGAATCAGATAATAATAATTCAGATGAAAATTCTGATTTAAATGATGATGATGATGATAATAATGATAATATTTCAGATGATGATTCAAATAATTCATACGATAATAATAATTCAGATGATAATTATGAATCAGAGGAATATGATAGTGATTATAGATAATTAATTCAATTATAAAAATCAATTTTTATTTATAATTAATTTAAAATAGATAAATATAATTAGAAAGACAATCTTTTAATAAGCTCATAATTGGAATAATCCCTTTTGTTCCTTGTATATTTCTAAGAATATAAGAGTTTGTTCCACTAATTTCATTTTGAATTTCCTTACATTTCCCAAATTTAGATAAAAATTCTTCACTTAATTGTTTGAATTTCACAATTAAATCATTTATTTCAACAACAAGCTCATTTTCATTTAAATTTGGAGGTATACTCTTCATAAATGTCAATGTTATATTTTCAGTAATATATAAATAATATTCACTTTTCATCTTAATATAAAAAATGGTGTTTAATATTTCATTTTTCTTTTCTTCCATCATCTTATTTTCATTAATATTATTATCATGAGTGTTCTTTTGTTCATCGTCATCAATTAACATTTCACTATCTCCATAATTATTAGTATTATTAGATTGATTATTATCAAAAGCATTATTAAATTCTGTATTTTTTTCAAGTTTATCAAAATGTTTTTTTCCTTTAATTAAATCTTCATCTTGAGTATAATCACCATTTAAAATAACATTAATATTAGTATCACCTCTTAAAGCAGCTTCCCTAACTTTTTTTCTTAAATTTTCTGCTTTTTCTTGAACATAAGGTAAATTTTTTGCTAATTGTTTAGCTACCTCACCATCTTTATTAACTTTATTTTGATTCAATGTTCTGATTTCACTTCTATAAGAAACTTTATTATAATGTCCATTAATTAAATCTAATATTCCATCATAATATTTTGCTTCACTTTTTATTTCTGAATTTTCTTGATTTTCTAATTGAATTTTCCAATTTTCAATTATATCTTTTATTCTTGATTGAGGTAAATTATTTGGAAAATCATATTTTTTATAATTATTATAATAATCTTCCATTGAAGATTTAAATAATTCAATTTGATGAAGAAATTGTTTTTTTAATTTTTCATTATCTTTTCTATTTCCAGAATTTAAAGCATTATAATAACCAAATAATTCTTTTACATTTTTAATATTCATTAATCTATTATAATAACATTCTGCAGTTGATAACAATCTACATAATATTTCATTACTATATGCTTGTTCTTCTATTTTTATTGTGTCTTGAATTTGAACCCTTTGATTATAATATGGATTATATGAATGTCTTAGATTCATTGTATCAAAATTCCTTTCTTTCATTGAATTATCATCAAAGTAATTAGCATTATAATAATTTTGGTTATATCTATACATTTTTATTTCTTTTTTCTTTTGAAGATTCTTTTATATTGTTCTATCCCTTTTTTTTTGCTTGATATCTATTTTAGATAATAGTAAGAATTCAAACAAGACTTTTTTCAATTATGAAAATAAATTATTTAAAAAAATTAAATTAATTTATTATTTTTATCATTCTATTTATTTAGCAATAATCTACTACTTTTTAATTACTTATCAAAAGACTTTGTGCTTTTTTCAATAATATATTTCAATATTTATATAATTTGCTATTAATATTTATAATCTAGTAATTTAAAATAATTAATCTTAAATAATAATGAAATAATGATAAAATAGAAATAAAATTATTAAAAATAATTTTAGATTGAAATGATGGATATATTATTAAGAATCAATTTATATTCAATTAATAATATTTATTTTAGATTAAGTAAAATTATCTTTTTTTGAAACAGATATAATAAATTAAAGGTAAAGTTATGATAGAATTTGTTATAAAGACTAAAGGATAAAATTTATTACCAATAGAATAAATTTTTGATTTTGTGATTTTTTTAATCAAAGATTTTGAAATTTTATTATAATTCTCAGAACATATTTTATAATATTTATTATTAGTAATAATATTAATATTTTCATCTCCTTTTTTTTTATTAATTTTTTCATATTCTTCAATAATAAATTTTTCTAAATATATTTCCTTATTCATTAAAGGATAATAAACCTCAAATTTCATTTCACCTTCACAAAATTCTTTTTTTAAATCATCAAAAGAAAAAGAATTAAAAAAGTCTTCAACTTTTAAAATATAATCATCAAAATCAATTTTATCAAATTCAATTTGTTGAAAATGAACATAAAAATCAGAAATATTTAATTCTTCAATATTTTCTTTTTCATCATGAGTGGATAAATAATTTGTAACTTTTGAATTAGTTAATTTAGTTAAATATTTAGTTTTTAATTTAGTTATTTCATCAACAAGAAAATAAGAAGTTAATACAAAAATTGATAAAGGATGACTAACTATTAAATAATCAATTAATCTCATTTGAAGAAAAATATTTTGAATATTATGAGTAAAATAAGAAATAATATAAGATAAGACATATGTACATTCTCCATTTGCAAATTTATTAATATCATTAAGAGTAATTTTATTAACTTTTGAAAGAATAAATGTAAATAATTTTAAAGCATTATTAAATGAATATCCAATATTTCCATTTTTATCTTGTAATATTAAATTTTCTTTTAAAAAAAATTCACTGAATCTTTGATATAGTAAAGTATATAAATAAAAATCATTAGGATATAAATAAAAAAAAATCATTAAAATATCATGATAACCTTGATAATAATGGAATTCTCCTTTATTAAATGATATTAAATAATTTAAACATTTTTCTAAATTTTCTTTTACTTTTTTATTTATTTCAGGATATAATTCTGAAGGGAAAAGAAAATTAATATTACTTCTTTCAATATCAACTTTAATTACTGATCTATCTTTATTATGATTTAAAAATTGAAATAAAAATTCATTTCTATTATATAATGTTAATTTATTTTTATTTATCCATATTGTATTATAATATTTCTTTGTTGTTAATATATCTTGATTGTAACATAATATTTTCTTATATAATTCTCTTCTATTTTCCATTGTCATAAACCCTCCTTTTGATATTGCTAACTTTCTTATTTTATTAAAATCATTTTGAGATAAATTATAATTTTTTATATTTTTTTCTTTGTCTCTTTCTTTTTGAAAATCATCAAAAAAATTTTTTATTAATAATAACTTTTCATTTATTTCGTTTATATTATATTTATCATCATATTTATTCTCATTTATATAAACTTTTTCTTTTTTTTCTAAAGTAAATTTAATAAAATTATATATATCATCCATATATGATTTTCCTTATAATAAATAAATAACATTTAATTTAAATATTAAAAAATTGACTTTTATAGATTGAAATCAATATCTGAATTCAAATAAATAAAAATTTATTTATCATTGAACTTTTCATTAAATATGTATAATATATATTGTTTATAAAATAACTTTTTCAAATTTACATTTGTTACTTTTAAAAAAGGTATTTTTATCTTTTTAAAAAATTAAAAAATAATTATTACTTTATAATAACAATGATTTTTTAAACAAATAAAAAATGTCTTACCAAAATAATGCACCATCAATATATTATCACTCAGAATTTTCTGCTTTAAATCAAGAAATTGAACAAAATGATTTGATAATTGATTATTATTATTATGACACTCCAAATCCGGATTTTATGGAAAAAAATAATTATAATTCAAATCGAAATGATTATAATGGAGAATATTTTCTGACAAATATTAAACAAAATTTTGAAAAAAATTTCGATTACGACAAAGAAGATTTAAGCATATTTCAAAAAGATATAAATGAAAATAATTCAGTTCCTTTACCATATAATTCAATAGATAAAGAGCAAGCTCCAAAAATAGATAATCTTAATAATTCTTTTTCTCAAAAGACAAATGAAATAAATGAAATTAATATGGGATGTCCTCAAAATGTAACAATTAATAATCACAAAGAAGAAAATAATAATACTATTAATAAAGACAAAAATTATGATTATTTATATATAGAAACGCCTGGTAATATTAATATTGAAGAGCAAAAAGAAAGAGAAAAATGTATATTCGAAGATGAAATTACTCCTACAATTGATTCTAAAAATGAGAATGATATTATTACTTTAAATGGTAATTTATTAAAAGAAAGTTCAATTGAAGTTAAAAATGAAAAAGAAATTGCTTCAATGATAAATAATATTTTAAATTCTTCTCAAGCTGCTCCATTAACAATTGAGAAAAATAATGTTGATAATAATTTTGATACTTATTCTTCAACAATTAATACTACAGAAAATTATGGTTTTGGTATTGAAAATATAATAAAAGAAGAAAATATATTTATTGATGAAGAAAAAAAAAAAAAACTTAAAAAAATAAGAAAGTATAAACCAGATGGAATTAGAAAAAAAATAAAGGCAAGAACACATAAAAATATAAAAAAAATATTAAATTCTAATTTATGCAAATATAATAGTAAAATGCTATTTGATTATTTACCTCAAGTGTTTATATGTGATGTAACAATTAAACCAAATAAAAAAATATTAAACTTAACTTTAGAACAATTATATTTATATGATTTTGGAGGGAAACATCAAGATAAAGAAAAGTTAGAAACAAATAGAAAAGTAATTAATTATTTAAAGAATAATCCTATTATTTGTGAAAAAAGTGGAGTTAAAATTTTATTAATGTGTTCCTATCGGAAAATATTAAATGATTATTTTAAAAGTAATATGCTTGAAAAAGATTTAGAAAATTTAAGAGAAGAAGGAGAAGATGATTTATATATTGAATTATATAAATATTATGCTTTGAATTTTGTTTCTTTTTATGAAAACGACGGAAAAATTATTTCTTAATTTTAAATTAGTTTATGATAATCATATTATTTTTTTATTTATTATTTGAGTTTTATTATTAATTATTTATATTATTTTTATTCGATAAATTTTATTTTCATTCATTTAAAAATTCTTTTTCAAATTAAAAACATTTTTAATTAAGAATTTAATTTAAATATAAAGTAAATCTAGATAATAATAAAAGAAATATATACTAATATATCAAAAATACACAAAAAAAACAATAAATAATATAACAATAACAAACTTATCAATATAGTAAAAAAATAAAATAAAATAGAAAAAAATGGAAAAAAGGAAAAAAAATTTTCTCAATTATTAAAATCTCTATAAGTCATCATTTGCCAAGGAGTTAATCCATTATTATTAATTAATCTTTCATTAGCTCCATTTTTTAATAAAATATCAGCAAAATTAAAATTATTATGAGATAAAGCATAATGTAAAGCAGTATTTAATTCAAAATCTTGAGCATTAATATTAGCTCCTTTTTCTAATAAATATTTAACAAAAATATCATAACCACATTGAACTGCAAAAATTAAAAATGTACTTCCTTTATTATTTCTTGATTCTAAACTAATATGAAACCTTTCTAATATATCTGAAAATTCTCTAAAATTATTTTCTTTAATTAAAAAGAATAATATTTCTTCAACTGATTTTAAATTTTTTTTCATTTCTGCTTTTATTTCCTCTGTTCTAAATATTAATCCTTCTTTTGTCATATTTTTATTCTTTGATATTGCATCTCTTGGTTCTTCTATATTAAATTTTATATTTTGAACTTTTATTGAATAATTTTAAATTTCTAATATAAGTTCTTTGATGGTTTAAACTTCTTTCTCCTTTTCTATTAAAATAAAATGTTTTTAAAATCATATTTGAATTATCATTTATTTTTCTTTTTGTTAAAGGTCTTTTTAATAAATCCATTTTTAAAGTAATATTCTTTGTTATTGCTAAACTTTTTAATAATGTTCTTCTTCTTACTGATGTTTGTCTTTTTGGATAATTTAATGTTTTAAATACTTTATTATTATTATTTTTATTTAATACACTTACTCTTTTGTTTATTTTTGTTATTCTTAATATTCCATCTTGAATATCATTCATTATATGTTTCTTTTTCCATTTATTTCTTTATCAATTTTTTTCCTGAATTTTTGTCAAAAATTTTTTGTTTAAATAATATTAAATCTAAATTAAATATATGTGATAAATAATATCTTTCTACTTTTATTTTATTATTTTCACCACTGTTTAAATCATATAATTTCTTTTCATTTAAATATTGTGGTAAATCAATTTTTTCTATTGTAAAATTATGTTGTAATTGATTTTTTATTTCATCATTTATTTTTTTATATTTTTCATTAAAAATATTGTTAATATATATATTTTTTTTTTCTAATAAATCACATTGAAATTTTTCATTATCAATAATACCAAAATTTTTATTTAATTTATCTTCTAATTTTCTTCTTTCTTCTTCAATTAAATTATTATCAGTTAAATCAGAAAATAAAGAATTTTTTTTTGAAAAAATTTTTTCACTTTCTGTTTTACCAGAACTTAAAGAATGAAGAGTTAAAATTTTAGTTTCATTTAAATTATTTATATTTTTATTTTGTTTTTCAGTAAGAAATCTTTTAATATTATATTCTTTATCACTATAATTATTATAAATTTCTTCTTTTTCATTAATATTATTTTCATTAGTATTTAATTGAATTTCTAACATAATTTTCTTTTTTGTATTTTCATTTAATTTAATATTTTCAAAAGTATATTTCCTATGTAATTGTTTTTTTGGCTTTTTATCTTTACTTTTTTTCTTTATCGTTTTTAATCTTTGAAACATATGCATATTTAAAGTAAGCATTTTTTTACTTTTTTTATTAACTGGAGAATAAAGAGTATTATTTCTTTGAAGAAAAAAAGAAGAGCTTGAATTATTATTAAGATTATTTTTAGAAATCATAGGATTAAAAAAATATATATTAGGAGTATTATTTACTGAAGTATTAAAAATATTTATTATAGTACTACTATTATTTTTTTTTTCTTTAAACTTTTTCAAATTATCCTTTTTACCAAAAGTTATTTTTTTTTTAGAAGAATTAGAATTACTTAAACTTCGACTACTTTTACTTAGTATTAATTCCTTAGAATTATTATTTAAATTATCAGAAGTATTTATTGTAGAAAATATTTTATATTTTCCTCTATCATCATTTTCACTGTTATGAAAAGTTAATTGTTCTTTTGAATCAATTGGAGATAAAGTTGGATTTGTTAAAATTTGTCTTCTTATATTTCTATGTTTATATAAATAATCATTTACTGAATGAAAATTATATGTTTCATTATCTGATAAACTTATATTACGAGATGTTAAAAAGTTATTTCTTTTTTTATTATTTTTTCTCATTAATGTTGTAAATAATTCACTTTTTATTTTTGGTAAATTAAAAAATTTTGTTTTAAGTTTTAAATTATCTTTTATTGGAAGTAATTTTTTATCTCTTGTCTTTATTATATTTTTCATTGATTGAATATTACGAGATTTATATAAAAGTTTCTTATCCATTTTTTAATAATTAGAAATAATTCTAATTACTTTTTTTTTAAATTTTAAAATATTTTTTTATTATATATAAAAAATGGAAAAGCACAATGAAAATAATTCAGAAGCTCCAGATCCATTTTCAATATTTAATAAAACCAATTTTTTTGTTGATAATAAAGAAATTAAAATAGAAAATAAAAATGATATTAAAAATGAAAATAATAAAGAAAATAAAATAAATGAAAAGGAAAATAAAAAAGAAAATAATATTGAAAATGAAAATAAATTAGAAAATAAAATAGAAAATAAATTAGAAATCCAAAAAAAAAAAGAAAATAAAAATGAAATAATAAAAGAAAATAATATTGAATTAGAAAATAAAGAAAAAAAAAAAAATAAAAAAGAAAATGAAGAAAACAATATTTATGAAACACCAAATCCAATATTTAACAAGCCAAAATTAAATAATACAATAAATAATGATTTTAAAGAAATTCTTCAAATAAGATGTGATAAATGTTATAAAATACCATCAATAGAAATAATACCAACTAAAAAAGAAATAATAATATGTTCAAAATGTGATTGTGGACAAAAGCATTTTGACTTAGACAATTATGAACAAAACTTAACAAAATTATCTTTAAATAAAATACCATGTTCATCATTAATTCATCAAAATAAAAATGAAGAAAATCAAATTTATTCAAGTGAATATTGTCTTTTATGTAAAAAATATTTATGTCCAAATTGTGTTATAAGTCATAGAGAATTTCAAGGAAAACATAAAACTTTTAAAATTAATGATATTGATAATTTATGTCCAATTAATAATGAAAGATTAATTGGACTTTGTAAAACTTGTAAAAGATGTTATTGTAAAATATGCATTAAAGAACATTTAGATCATAAAATTAAAGATTTTGAAAAAATGAAAATTAGTGAAGATGATTATTTTAATTTATTTTCGTGTTTAGGAAAAATTAAAGAAAATATGGATTATAATGAAAAGTTAAAAAATGATATTATTAAATTTTATAAAGAAAAAATTATTTTAATTGAAAGAAGTTTTCAAGATAATAATAAAAAGAATAAAAAATTATATAATTTATTAAAACAGATTTTATTGGATTACTCTTCTTATAAAAATGATTTAAATTTTAATGTAATAAAAAACATTCAATTTAATTGTGATTTTAATTTTAAAACATTAGATTTAAATTTTAATTCAAGTACTTTAGATGAAATAACAAATAAATCATTATCATATTTTCAAAATTACATAATAATAAAAAAGGAAATAAATAATAATTACTTATCAAAAATAAAAACAATAAAATTATCTGAAGAACCAATAAATTCATTAATATTATTAAAAGATAAAAGAATAGCATTAAGTTCATTAGATAGTAAAATAATAATAATAAATCCAAATAAAAATTATCAAATCGATTTCACAATAGATAATTATTCAAATGGAGTAAGAGATATATGTGAAAGTATTGAAGGATATTTATTAGCTTCTTATGGTAATTTAAACTCAAGTATTAAAATATTTCAATTAGAAGAAAATTCTTTTAGGAAAATAGGAGAAATATATAATTACGGTTATTTTTCTAAAATACTTCAAATTAAATTTAATAATTATATTGCAGCAGGAAGCTTTGATCATACAATTAAAATGTATAATATTAAAAAAAGCACAAAGGAAGTTTTCACTTTAACAGGAAATAAAAATTTAGTTAGTTCACTTTTAGAAATTAAAGAAAAAAATTATTTAATTTCTGTTTCTCATGATAATACTCTTAGATTTTGGGATTTAGAAAGTATGAAACAAATTCATTTAATTGATAATATATATTGTACTCAAAAAGATTGTTTAGTTCAAGTTAATTATAATCAAATTGCTGTTGGTTGTTCTCCTGGTTTAATTAAAGTTATTTCTGTTCATAATTTTGAAATTATTAATTCTATTACTTGTAAATTACCTTTATGTTTATTTATTTTTAATGAATGGACTTTAATTTCTGGAAATAATGATAAAAATAATGATAACAATTATTTTTCTTGTGCTTTGGAAATTATTTATAAAAGAAATATAATTTTTGGAAATGAAGATGGTGAAATTAAAATATGTGAATTTCATATCATTTAAGTTTTATTTTAATTTAAAAAAAATTGATTAATTAAAATTAAAATTTATAAGGGAAATTAATTTGTCTTTTTTTCTGCCTTTAATTTTTCTTCTAATTCAGAAAGCATTGAATCTTTTTTATTAAATTTAATTTTAAAAAATCCAGTTAATCGAAATAATTCTATAAAAATATCACTATAAAAAGTCATTGCTCCTTTATAAAGAGGATGATATAAGAATAATAAAATTGTTGTTCTAATAAAAAAATATAAAGGAATAAATTTAATTATTATTCGATGAAAGATATCAAATATAAAAAAGATAATAAAAGCAATATAATATGATCCCCACATTTTAAAAAAATCTTCATCTTTTAATATATAATCTTTTATTGTTAAATGAATTGGAATTGCTAATG
>JAEEGJ010029050.1_pt1 | contig 10941 bp, 9 predicted proteins | sample 8958761 | NCBI WGS metagenome assembly JAEEGJ01 (sample SAMN16246546, study PRJNA631951) | gut metagenome | biome: gut microbiome; feature: rumen; material: RS-attached | host: Bos | place: Iran: Karaj | collected 2018-10
TCGAGCGTCGGGCCGTTGTACTTCATGGCCATGGCGGAGCATTCGATGTGCCAGCCGGGGAATCCTACGCCCCACGGGCTATCCCATTCCATGGCGCGCTTCTTGTCCTTCGGGCTGAACTTCCACAAAGCGAAGTCGGTAGCGTTGTGCTTTTCGCCCATGTCGATGCGGCTACCCTTGCGGAGGTTTTCCACGTCGAGGCGTGCAAAGTCGGCGTAGCGCGGGAACTTGAGGCTATCGAAGTAGATGCCGTCGCTTGTGCGGTAGGTGTAGCCCTTTTCTTCGAGCGTCTTCACCAAGTCGATCTGTTCCTGGATGTGCTGCGTGGCAGGCGTCCAGCGTGTCGGTTCCTGGATGTTGAGACGGTGCCAGTCGGCCATGAAGGCGTCGGTGTAGAACTTCGCGATGTCCCAAACGGACTTGCCTTCGCGGGCTGCGCCCTTTTCCATCTTGTCGTCGCCAGAGTCAGCGTCGCTCGTCAAGTGTCCCACGTCGGTGATGTTCACGATGTGGTTCACCTTGTAGCCGTAGTAGTTGAGCGTACGGACCAAGAAGTCTTCGAAAATGTATGTGCGGAGGTTGCCGATGTGAGCGAAATGGTACACCGTCGGGCCACAACAGTACATGCGCACGGCGGGAACGCCTTCAGGAAGTGTGAAAATTTCTTTCTTACGCGATGCAGTGTTATAGAATTGAAGTGCCATTTTAGCCTCCGGTTAGTTAACATGGCGCGGAATGCGCCGGACGAGCCGCAATTTAGAATTTTTTGGAGTGGGCGGCAAAATAAATATTGTTTTTTACAGTAGCTTTTTCAGCCCTTCGGCGTTCTTGAGTACGATTTTCCCGCGCTTGATTTCGACAAGTCCTTTGGCGGCGAAATCTTTGAGCATGCGGGCGACCACCTCGCGGGCGGAATTCACGTCGCGGGCGATTTCTTCTTGAGTCTTTTTGATTTCGTCACTTCCGCTCTGTTTGTGTGCAGAAAGCAAGTAAGAGGCGAGGCGTTGGTCGAATCGCTTGAACAGCATTTGCTGAATGGCCCATATTGTTTGCGAGTAGCGTTCTGTTTCGCGTTCGAAAATGAAGGCGCGAATGTGGATGTTTGATTCCATGAGTCGAGCTGTAATCGACGAGGGGATGACAAGCACTGTCGTATCTTCTTCGGCAGTGACAATCGTTTCAAAAGTCAGTTGATGAATGACGCATGATGCCGTTGAAACGCAAAATTCGTTAGCGTGGGCGCGGTACAATGTGATTTCTCGGCCTTCGTCAGAAATGAGGCTTACGCGGATGCCTCCACTCAAAATTAAAATAACCCCGAGGCATGCCGAAGAATTGCTGCTTGCAATTTGGTCTTTGTTAAAATGCTTTGTCATCGCGCGCTGCGAAACAATCGCCTTTTCTTCTGGCGAAAGATTTGCCCAAAACGGAATCTTGGGGAGGAGTTGACTGATCGACATGGCTTTGAGTTCGGTGTTCATAAAAAATGCCCCTCTTCTGTAATATACAAAAAAGGGGGTTGGGGTTGAGGAGAATAGATTAAAGCATATTGACGATTTGGTCTTTCGGGCGAACGCCAACGGCGGAGTTCACGACCTTGCCATCTTTCATGACAACGAGTAACGGAATGCTTGATACTCGGAACATAGCGGCAAGTTCTTCCTCTTCGTCAACGTTTACCTTTCCGACTTTTACTTTGTCTTTGAAATCTTCGGCGATATCCGATATGGTGGGCGAAAGCATTCTGCATGGCCCGCACCAAGGAGCCCAAAAGTCTATCAAGACGGGCTTATCGGAATTCATAACTTCGCGTTCAAAGTTTTCTCTAGTGATTTTTAATTCAGCCATTGTTTTACCTTTCCTTTTCGGTCACCTCAAAATTTTGAGGTGACCTGTTGTTTCTTGTTTACAGGTATATTTTAGATTTTGCGAAGCGGTAAAACTGTGACTAGGTTACATTAGCGAGAAAAATTTTTTTGAGCTATTTTTTGCGAAAAATTGGCGGAAAATGCAAAAAAAAAGGCCGCGGTTTGCCCGCGACCTGTTTAAAAGAGACTTGTTATTTACTTAATAGATATTTTCTTGACAATGCTTGTGGATCCATCATGCACGCGGACTACGTAAAGTCCTTCGGCGATTGCGGAAAGATCTGCGCGACCTTTTTCACACTTTGTGCTAAATATCGGGCGGCCTTGCATATCAAAAACGTCAACCTTGGCACTCTTGCCGGCGATGACACCCGTGATAAACAGTGTGCGCCCGGCAATGTGAATAGAAATGTTGTTTGCAATTGCGCTCGGCTTGATGGCAATTATAGAGTCGCCGCAACCCTCGACTCCGCAATCTTTAGGTGGATTGAGAAGCATTTCTGAATACGGCGTTTTCACTTCGGAAGCGGGGTGTGCCTTGAGGCTTGCCATAACACTGTCGTATGCGGGCTTTGGTTTGTATTGCTTGTCGTAGAGCAACCCTTCGGTTTTGCCTTGCTGTTCGTCGAGCCAGCTGTGCGCATCGGTAAGTCCCCAAATTACGAATTCGCCCATGTTCGGTTCTTCGAGGAACACGTCCATGAATTGGCGGTACAGGTGCCCTTGCTTGGCGTAGTCTGCTTCGGTGAGTTTGCCTGCCGAACCCTTCGGGAATCCGATGTCGAGTTCGGTGATGTTCAATGTCACGTTGAGTTCTGCAAGAGCTTTCGCGAGGGCGCGCACGTTTTGCGGAGTCGTTTCGTGTGCTATTTCAATGTGCGTCTGCGTTCCCACGCAAGTGATAGGAATGCCGTTTGCTTTCCAGCGCTTGACCTGTTCCACGACAAAGCTTGCCTTGGAGCCTTCGCGCAGTCCCCATTCGAGGGAATAATCGTTGTAGCAAAGTTCTGCATCCGGGTCGGCTTCATGCGCCCACACAAATGCAGAATCCAAAAATTCTGCTCCGATGCCTTCGTACCAAACGGAGTTTGTAGAACGCCAATCGGCATTGTAATCGTCGTTGACCGCCTCGTTGACAACATCCCATTCGGCGATTTTGCCCTTCCAATGGCTGACAACTTTGGTGATGTGGTTCTTGAGTACGGCAAGCAATTTTTCTTTTTGCCCGCTGTAGTTGTTGACCCAGTTTGCGACTTGGCTGTGCCAGGCGAGAGCATGACCGCGTACGCGCAAGCCGTTTGCCTGTGCATATTTAATCATCTTGTCGCCTTTTTCAAAATTGAATTCGTCTTCTTTCGGTTCGGTCGCGTCGAACTTCATTTCGTTTTCAGCCACGACCACGTTGAATTGAGTCTTGTGAATTTCTTGGAATTCTGGTTCGATATCATCGTTGAACCATTCGCTATTCAATATGGTTCCGATAAAGCGGCCGCGTTCCTTGGCAAGCTGTCGAATGGTTTCATCTGCGGCATTGGCGTTCATGAAGCCCGCGCCCAAAATTGCGGCACCTAGCGCAATACGTGACAAAGAATGAATCTTTCTCATTTTTTCCTCTTTACCCATTTACACCACCCCGAAAGATATATAAAACGCTTGCGAAAGTCAAATGAAAAGGGACCAGGAAAAATCCTAGTCCCTAGTTAATTAAGAGGTGAAATCTATTTAATGGAAACTCGCTTGGTTAGGCTTGAGAATCCGCTTTGCGCTCGTACCACGTAAAGGCCTTCGGCGATTGTGGAGAGGTCGAATACGCCCTTGTCATTTTCGGCGCTGAAAATTGGGCGGCCTTGCATGTCGAATACGTCAATCTTTGCGGTCTTGGTTCCCGTCACGAACAGCGTACGGCCTGCAAGTTGCATGGAAATGCTGCTCGGCGTGATGAACGGCTTGATGAATTCGATGCTATCTTTTTTAGTTGTATCTTTTTTGGTCGTGTCCGTGGCTACAGTATCCTTCTTAGAGGTGTCCTTGGGCGGTTCGAATGTCTGGAGTCTCACCAAGATACTGTCGAATGCGGGCTTCGGTTTCAAATTGTCGTCATAGATAAGGCCTTTTTGCCTATTCAGGCCGCCGAGCCAGCTCCATTTATCAGAAACGCCCCAAATGAGGTAAGTGTCCGCATTCGGTTCTTCGAGGATGATGTCCAGGTATTGACGGAAGGTCTGTCCCTGGCGTTCAAGGTCTTTTTTGCTGACGTTGATGCCGCTCTTGAATCCGATATCAAGTTCTGTAATTTTCAGCTTGACATTGAGCTTTGCGAGTTCCTTGGCGAGGGAGCGGAGGCTGTCCGGCGAACCGATAAAGTGCTTGTCGGTGGTGGTGTCTTCCACGTGAGTCTGGGAACCCACGCAATGGATAGGAATGCCGTTCTTGACCCAACGCTTCACCTGCTCCAGCAAAAATCCCGCTTTTGCCTTTGGGTTGATGCCTTGTTCGAGGTTGTAGTCGTTATAGCAAAGTTCGGCGTCGGGATCGACTTCGTGAGTCCACACGAATGCAGAGTCGATGAATTCAGGACCGATACCCTGGTACCAGACGGACTGGGTGCGCCACTGGGGTTCGTTATTGCTGATGGCTTCGTTTACCACATCCCATTCGTCAATCTGACCTCTCCAATGTCCGACGACATTTTTAATGTGGTTCTTGAGCACGGAAAGCAACTTTTGCTTGTTGCCCTTGTAGTTGTTGACCCAGTTCGGAACCTGGCTGTGCCAAGCAAGAGCATGGCCGCGCACACGCATGCCGTTTGCTTTGGCGTACTTGAGCATTTTGTCGCCATTGTTGTAGTTGAAACGGTTTTCTTGTGGTTCGGTGGCGTCAAATTTCATCTCGTTTTCGGCAACGACGATATTGAATTGTTGCTTGTGAATCTGTTCGTAATTGCCTGGTAGCCCGCCGCTGAACCACTGTGAGTTCAGAATAGCACCGATGTAAATGTTATTTTTATCGGCTAGTGATCTAAGGGTTTCGTCTGCGGCGAAAGCGTTTGAAATGCCTGCGCCTAAAAGGGCTGTGCTAAACACAAGACCCGCCAAAGCATGAGCCTTTTTCATTTTGTACTCCTCTAGTAATCCCTAATCCAATTAAAATCCCGTATAGAAAATAAATAAAAAGAAGAACAAAAGATGTAAACAAAAATATGCGAGACCGTAAGGGAACAAATTAATGGAGGGGCTATATAGGGGTGTTTTGGAATATTATTTTCTATATGCTACAAGCGTAGCATATAGACTTATTTTGTGATTTATTTTTATAAAAATGTTGAATATTTGCAAAAATAACGGTGTTTTGTTGCATAAAAATATTGACTTGCTTAAAAGACTGTTGTATATTTACTGCTGTAAAAACGGTTAAGGAGACGTTTATGAAACGAATGGTGTTGCCTTTGGGGGCTTTGCTTTTTGTTGTAGCTTGTGGCGATGATTCATCTAGTGCAAATTATCAATGGGCGGAGGGTTCGTCGTCCTCGACCGAAATTGCGTCGTCATCCTCGACTGAGCCTGCCCTGAGCTCAGCCGAAGGAATCGAGGATTTATCCAGCAGTTCATCCCGTCGTTCCGGGCCTGATTCGGAATCTTCGAGTTCTTCATGGATTGCTTCGTGCTCATCTTCGACTCCGCTCAGCTCAAGTCGCAATGACGTAAGCAGCTCTTCGAGCGTAGAAGTTTCTTCGTCTAGTGCCGCAGTTTCTTCGTCGAGTGTCGCAGAGTCTTCATCGAGCGTTGTTGCATCTTCCTCCAGCGTTGAACTTTCATCTTCCAGTGAAATCCTTACGGATCCTTCGAAAATTTTTGAAATGCGAGTCCCGAAACGGGATGCTTACACATGCGAGGAAAAAGTAAATTGGGGTGATCGCGTTTTTACAGGAACATTTTCGCAGAATGATTTTGTATGCACTTACGATTACGATGGCGAAAAAGGTTTCTTGTATGTGCAGTTAAATCCTACTTCTTGTGGGTTGGCGCTTTCCTTAATCCCTGGATATGATGTTGAAAAAGCGGAATTTTATGTCAATGGAAAATTTGCGGATGTATCGGATGTCAAGTATGAATGGGGCGGAAATCATCATGTGCAAAAGTTGTGGTTTACATACAAAGGCAAAGTATTCCGTTACGGACAATCATCGTTGGGATGGGGAGGGCGCCCATGTCAAGGAATGGACTGCTTAAATGTCTTTGAATCGGATAAAAAAACTTATGTCGTGAATGGTTGTGACGAACAGCGTTCTATTCCTATTGTTTGTAACGGAGTGGATCCAGATAAACAAATTGAAGAACAAGTTTTTGACTTTACGGATAAATTTGAGGTTTGCGAAGGTGATCAACGTCTGAAAGAATAATTTGTTAGGAGCTAATAATGCGTTTGGGGCGTTTTTCATATGTTCAATTCTTGCTTGTTGCATTGATGGTATCTTTGCTGGCGTGTAGCGATGACAATCCTACTGTCGTTCGTCCTTGTGATGAACAATCCGAAGGGTGTGGCGATGCTGTTTCTAGTTCGTCTCATCCCGGGCCCGATCCGGAATCCTCTAGTGAAATTGCTTCATCTTCTAGCGATTCGCCGCTTCCGGTCTTTATCCAGAACGATGATCAATATACGGGATTTTACAAGCAAGACGGTTATGAGGCGTTCCGCAAATTATCGTATTCATCCAAAACAGAAATGGGCGCAAGCTATTTGGTAAAATTCCTTATTAGCGATTTTGGTACGGATTCTGCCGAAGTTCATTTTATGAACTCGAAGAAGTTCTTTTATCATTACGATTTTGCGGAAATGGTGTTGGGTGAAACTCGCTCGCTTGCTGTTTTCAATCAGGAAACTTATTTCAGTGCGGAGAAAAATACTGTCGCTGGAACGCTTGCGTATTACGCCTCTGTGGATTCCATGATTGCATTGACGTTTTTCCCGACGGATTATATTACGCCTGTGCAAGTCGCTGCGGTTTATAAATTAGTTCAAGAACGATTGCTTTTCCTCAATTCGAAAGGTGCAAAGAACCGGCTGTTCTATATGCCGGCGGGCTCGACCGCTGAGAGGGCTGCTGCTGAATATGACAATGAATTTAAAAAAGCGGACATTCTCGTCTTTACGCATGCAGAACTTTTTGGTGATATTCCGTATCAGATTATGAATACGGGAACGGCTTACGGGACGCTCCGCAAGCTCACCGCAGCAGAACTTGATACGGCAATTGTCTCTTCGCATGACATTCTGATTCTCGAAACGCTCCCGGCTGAAATTCCGCTGGTTGCGGCCACTATCACTAAAGACGCGCAGACGCCGCTTTCGCATGTGAACTTGGCGGCGAAGGCCCGCAAGACTCCGAATGTCTCTTTTAACGGAAATGAACTCCCCGATAGTTTGCTTGCGCTTTGCGGAAAATTAGTAAAACTCGATGTCAAGGCGAACTCCTACACGGTGGGCGAAACTTCGCTTGAAGAAGCTCAAGCATTCTGGAATAAGAATGTGCGAAACCCGATAAAATTGACGTATGATTTGTCTGATTCGGGATTCATCGATTTTGCAAATCTCAATTTTAAGTCGTCAAAATCGGTGGGCGTAAAAGCGGCAAATCTTGCGGAACTCCATAAGCTGTTGCCTGAAAATTCTCCGGATGGTTTTGCTGTGCCGTTCTATCATTACAGCCATTTTATGGATAACGCTCAAGTCACGGAAGAATTGTGCGGACGCTCTTTTGAGGATTGCGGAAAAGAAAGTCGTGCGTCTGAAATTTGTACGCAAGTGAAGAATGTATGCATAAGTACCCTGAGCTCGCCGAAGGGCGCAGCATCCAAGGTCGCTGAGCAAGGTCGAAGCGAACCTGCCGAAGCTCCACAAACATCGCTCCGTAGCTACATTACAAATGTTATCGCTCGTGAAGACTTTAAAATGGATACGCGCCTCCGCGAAGCGATGCTCGACAACATTCGCTACATGTTCAAGCATATTCCCGTTGAAAAATCTTTTGGTGATGCTTTAGATGCGAAAGTTCGTGAACTTTACGGCGAAGCGGGTGTGCGTTTGCGTTCGAGTACGAATTCCGAGGATTTGGAAGACTTCAACGGTGCAGGGCTTTACAAGTCTGTCAAGGCGACGACGCGCGAAAAGGATTTGCCTTCTGATGAAATCCGCAAGGTGTGGGCTTCGGTGTGGAGCTTCAAGGTTTTTGAAGAACGCGCTCTTTGGAATATCGATCACATGTCGGTGCAGATGGCGGTGGCTGTCCACGAAGCTTATCCAAACGAAGTCGCAAACGGCGTTATTATCACGCAAAATATCGCGGATTATTCGGTCGCAGGCATTTACGCAAATATCCAAGTGGGCGAAACGTCGATTACGAATCCCGAAGGCGGTGAACTCCCAGAAATCATTTCCATCATTGAATCTCCGGCGCCGCAGCGCGGTGTGCAAAGCGTACTGTTGCAGCATTCTTCGCTGAGTCCCGATTCTCTGATTCTTACCGATAGCGAAATTTACCGGCTATACCAATTTGTTCAGAGAATTCAAAACCGTTTTGCGGAACTTTACAACGTATATTCCGATGCTCTTGCCCTTGACATTGAATTTAAGGTCATGGGGGAGGAACGCAAATTGATTTTTAAACAGGTTCGTCCGTATATTTTTTAAGAGACGTTAATATGAATTTATATAGAATTTTGCCAATTTGCTCGTTGCTTTTTATTGCTTGTTCGGATGAAAATTCCGATAGTATATTCAACGCGGAATCTGAAAATTTAATGAGTTCTTCATGGATTGCTTCGAGTTCTTCGAACTCTCGCAATGACGTGAGCAGTTCATCAAGTATTCGCAATGACGTGAATAGTTCATCAAGCATTGTTGCCCTTTCTAGTTCTGCGATTCTTGCAGTGTCCTCGTCTTCTGCGACGGTTGCCGTGTCGTCCAGCAGCGAAACGCTCGCTGACCCGGCGAAACTTTTCGATACCCGCGTTCCAAATCAGGAAGCTCTTTTTTGTATGGATAGCACAGCATACACGGTGTTTAAAAGATATGTTGAAGAAAAAGATCTCATTTGTAGCTTTGAATATGATGGCGACGAAGGCTTTGTGTATGTGCAGAGCGATCCGACAAAGTGCATCGGAAGCGAGCTAACCCCAGTATATGAAGTTCATAAGGCAGAATTTTTTGTCAATGGTTCCAAGCAAGAAATTACGGATGTGGAATACTACGGTGGTGGAGCGCATGGAACTTATTCAATCAGGTTTGCATACAAAGGCAAAGTTTTTGATTACGGTTATTCTACGATGGGCATGGGCGGTCGCCCTTGCCAAGATGTCGATTGTATGAACGTTTATGAAGCAGACGGAAAAACTCTTGTCCAAAATGGATGCGTTAATAGAGAACGCTCGCTTCCGGTAGTCTGCCGCCATGCTAAAAAAGATGGAACTTTTACCAGTTTCGAAGATACTTACCACATTTGCGAATATGATATTTTTGGGGATTAACTCTCGCTCTGCTTTGCGTTGAACTGTTGCCTTTTAAAGTACAAAATTTTCGCCATTACAGCCAAGATAATAACGTATGGCAGCATCAGAACAACTCCGAGAAATCCACCGCCCACTAGTATTATAAAAGAACCTATGGCAAAAATGGGAATAAATGGAGTCAGCAGAATATAGAATGCCTTTGTATCGCTAGATGTGAAGAATAGGTAATTGTAGCTGAGAATGCAGGTCCCAGATAAAAAGAGTATGATTATAGATAAAAAAATGAAAAATATAAGGAGGTCATCCCCGGTGGAGTGTGTTGGTTCATCGAAGAGGAATGGAATGAGCAATAATAGGGGTATGGATGAAGATACGATTGTGGCTATTTTGAATCTTTTTGCGGCTTTGCTGGCTTGAGTAAATAAGTCTTTATTTTGCGGTAGCTCGGATGCTTGCCGCTCTTTTTTTGTTATTGCCCATCCGAAAATAAATACGAACAGTGCAAAAATGAAAAATAGGACGATAATAAATTCCATGGGACTCCTTCGTTTTAAAAATAAATATCTTTTCATTGAAAAGTTTAATTTGGAGGTAGTTATGTCCCGTTCCTTGAAACTTACACTCGCTGTGTCAGCGGTATTTGCCGCGTCGGCGATGCTCTCCGCTTGCAATAAGCAAGAAGTCGCGCAGTCCAAAACCCAGCCGGCGCCAGTTGCCGAAACGGTTCCGCAGCAGTCTAAGTCTGTGGTGGTTTACTTCTCGCAGACGGGATCGACCAAAAAGTTGGCTCAGGTTTTCAAGGAAGCCCGCAATGCAGACGAGTTTGAACTCCAGCTGGTAAAGCCTCTCCCTTCGACTTACGATAGTACGATTGCCGAAGTCCGTGCCGAACGCGAAAGCAAACAGTGGCCGGCTCTCGTAAATGCGAAACTCGACGTTGACAAGTACGATACCGTGTTCCTCGGATATCCGATTATGTTCGGGACGTTTACGACTCCAATTTACACGTTCCTCGAAGCGAACGATTTGAGCGGAAAGGTCGTGGTGCCCTTCTGCACTTATGGTAGCGGCGGTCGCAAGGCAAGTGCAAACGAACTCAAGACTCTTGAACCGAATGCCTACGTGACACTCGCTTATGGAATTTCTAACAAGCGAATCAACGCCGAAGGCGGTGTCGAAACGGCTAAGGCCGAAGTCGCTGCGTTCTTCGGAAATCTCGAAACGGGCAAGACCGAAGAAATGCTCATGGGCGGTTTTTCGGAACAGCGTCCGCTTACAGCTGAAGATTCTGCCGCGTTTGCCGAAGCGACGAAGGATTACGCTTACTTGGGCTTGAAGCCGCTCAGCGTTTCATCGCAAGTGGTTGCTGGTATGAACTACCTCTTCGTTTGCGAAATGAAGGCTTTCGGTGGCCCTGCGGAACAGGCGAATGTGAAAATCTTCAAGCCGCTTCCGGGCCAGGGCGAAGCTCAACTTATTGGAGTCGAAAAGTAAATTCCCTGGATCCTTCACGGCTTTCGCCGTTCAGGATGACGAGCTTGATTTATAACGGTCTTTACGAAATGTTC
>JAEEGJ010029052.1_pt1 | contig 10941 bp, 13 predicted proteins | sample 8958761 | NCBI WGS metagenome assembly JAEEGJ01 (sample SAMN16246546, study PRJNA631951) | gut metagenome | biome: gut microbiome; feature: rumen; material: RS-attached | host: Bos | place: Iran: Karaj | collected 2018-10
GACGACAAGCGGATACGGACGTATGCCGTACGCCCCCAATGCAGCCGCGACCTTGATGCGGGCCGCTGTCGCCGAAGGATCGTCTTCGAGCTCCGGCGGAAATTCGAGCGTCCGCACGCCGCATTCCTTTTCCAGCACGCCAAGATCGTCGACGAGCTGGTCGGCCTCGGGCAGGCCCGGCGTGACGGCAAGGACGAATGGGATGCCGCCTGCAGGCGGATGCTTCGCGAGAACGGCTGCGGCGAAGGCCGCGGAGGAACCTGTAAAGGACGAAATGGCAAGCACCGGAGATGGATGATCCATCACCGGTGCGAACGCCTTGACGAAGGCGTCAAGCCTCTTGCTCCCGTCCACGGAAAATATTATACCAAAAAGACGGGACGGGAAGCGAGATTAGTTCTCGACCTCGATCGGGCCGTTGACGCCGATCTGCGAGGGCGCCAGGTTGACGCAGCCGCCCTCGGTGATGGCGATGGGCTTCTCCCAGCGCAGGCCGAACGTAGGCGAAGTGACGAACGTGTCGAGCTGGAACGTCATGTTGGGCATGAGCGCGTAGTCGGAGATCGGCTCCATCCAGGGCGCCTCCACCTCGATGAGGCCGGTGCCGTGGCAGGGGCCGTAGAAGTAGTTGGCGCGGCGGCCATGGTCCTCGTAGAACGTGATGAAGTCCTTCGCGACCTGGGACGCGAGGACGCCGGGCTTGAGCTGCCGCTCGGTCCAGTAGTGCGCCTCGAGGCCGAACTGCACGAGGTCGCGCTTCTCGGGCGTGAGCTTGCCGCAGCAGACGGGAAGCCCGATTGACGGCGAATACCCGCAGACCTTGGCGGAGAGGTTGAGCTGGACGATGTCGCCCTTCTGGATGACCCGGTAGCTGGAGCGCGAAATCGCGTGGCGCGTCGACTTCTCGGCAAAGCAGTACATGGGCAGGCCCTCGTACTCCGCGCCGTTCTCGTAGATGCACTTCTGCGCGACGCCGACCAGCTCCAGCTCCGTCTTGCCGGGCTTCAGCTCCGCCATGACGGCCTTGGTCGCCAGGTCGGTGATGCGGGCGGCCTCACGGATGCAGGCGATCTCGTTCGCGCTCTTGACGCGGCGGAGGGCGAGCATGATGTCGTCGGCCCATTCGATCTCCGCCTTCGGGAACGATTCGCGCAGCCCGTCGTACTGCACGACGTTGGTGTTGAGCTTCGCGGCGACGCCGATTCTGATGTTCTCGCCCGTCACGCCGAGCTTCGCGAAGACGTCCTTGAACGTCTCGGTCTTGAGCTCGGGATACGCGGGGTTCGCGCTCTCGCGGTACTGGTACACCACGCACACGCGGTCCATCCAACTGAAGTCCTCGGCGTAAAACTGGCTCTCCGGACCCACCATCAGCGCCGCCTCGCCGTTCGCCGCGATCGCGACGCCGCAGCGCTCGAACAGCGGCCAGAAGTTGGAGAAGTAGCGCGTGTCGGCGTAGTCGGCCTCGGAACCGTTCACCACCAGCACGTCAAGCCCCTTCGCCGCCACAAGCCTGGCCGCCTTCGCGACGCGTTCCCTAAACTCTTCAACGGGTATCGAAATCCTGTCCATTCCTAAGATCCTTTCAAATAGCCGCTCGGAAACCGTTTCCAGCGACGTTAATATTGTACCCTTTCGCAGGTCGCCCCATCAATGGATATTTTCGCCGGAACTTGCCCGGTTTGGTTTTTGAAGGGGCGGATGTCCCGGACAATGCGGGACCCTCCTGAGGCGGGCCGTCTAAAAAAGCGAAATGCACCATCCCGCTGCGCGGGCTGGTGCATTTCCGCTTTGAGCCGGTTGACCGACTAACGCTTCGAGAACTGGAAGCGCTTGCGGGCGCCGGGCTGACCGGGCTTTTTGCGTTCCTTCATGCGCGGGTCGCGGGTGAAGCACCCGGCCTGCTTGAGGACGTCGTGGAGCGTCGGGTCGGCGAGAAGGAGGGCGCGGGAGAGGGCGTGGCGGATGGCGCCGGCCTGTCCCGTCGTGCCGCCGCCCTTGGCGGTGGCGACGATGTCGTACTTCTCGGTGGTGTTCGTGAGGACAAGCGGCTGGACCATGAAGTTGCGGGTCGCTTCGCTCGGGAAGAGCGCGATGAGCTCGCGATCGTTGATGAGCCACTTGCCGGTGCCGGGAACGAGGCGGACGCGGGCGACTGCGGTTTTCCTGCGACCGGTGGCAGCTGCGATTTCGTTGGCCATTGCTGAAATTTCTCCTGTTGGGTTTTAGATCAGGTCAACGGCCTTGGGCTGCTGGGCCTGGTGCGTGTGTTCGGGACCGACGAAGACCTTGAGGCGGGTCATCATGCGCTGGCAGAGGTGGTTGCCGGGAAGCATGCCGGAGACGGCCTGGACGATCATGCGCTTGGGCTCGCGCTCGCGGACCTGCGCGGCGGTGGCCGTGCGGCGGCCGGCGCGCCAGCCGGAGTACTTCTGGTAGATCTTCTGCGTCTCCTTGGAGCCGGAGAGCTTGACCTTCTCGGCGTTGACGACGACGACGAATGCGCCAGTGTCGACGGCCGGGTTGAAGTCGGGCTTGTTCTTGCCGCGGAGGGCGTTGGCGATTGCGACGGCGAGGCGGCCGAGGGGCTTGCCGGCGGCGTCGACGAGCAACCACTCGCGGTTGGCGCCGGGGTCTTTGGGGAGGAATGACTTGGACATTGCTCAGATTCCTGTCTTGTTGGCCCTGGGGCTACGCCTGGGCGGGTTCGGCGGCGGGCTCTGCGGCGGGAGCGGCCTTGGGGGTGGCGACCCATTCGAGGATCGCCATCTCGGCGGCGTCGCCGCGGCGGGTGCCGGTCTTGACGATGCGGGTGTAGCCGCCGGGACGGCCGTCCATCGCGGGGACGACGGCGTCGAAGAGCTTCTTGACGGCGGCGGGGCTGCGGAGGCGGGAGGCGGCGAGGCGGCGGGCGGCGAGGGTCCCCTTGCGTGCGAGGGTGACCATCTTCTCGGCGTCGCGGCGGGCCTGCTTGGCCTTGGGCAGCGTGGTGGTGATGCGGTCCTGGATGATGAGGTTCGCGACAAGCGAGGCCATCAGCTCGGCGCGGTGCGCCTTGGACCTTCCGAATTTCTTTGCTAAGCGCTGGTGACGCATGGTTCTTACGCTTTCTTCCTGAAGTGTTATTCTTCGGCGGGGGCATCGGCCGGAGCCTCTCCTGCCTCCGCCTTCTTGGCGGCTTCAGCGGCCTTGGCGGCTTCAGCGGCGGCCTTTGCCTCCTCCTCCTTCTTGCGATAGGGGGCGAGGAGTTCTTCGTCGATTTCGGCGCCGAATCCGACGCCGAGGGCGGCGAGCTTGTCCTTGATCTCGTTGAGGGACTTCCTGCCGAAGTTGCGGTACTTGAGCATGTCGTTCTCGCTCTTGCAGGCAAGTTCGCCGACGGTGGTGATGTTGGCGTTGTTGAGGCAGTTGGCGGAACGGACGCTGAGCTCGATCTCGTTAACGCTCATCGCGAGGATGCGGCGGAGCTTTTCGGTGTCGGCGGTCCTCTTGACGGGGCTTTCAATCACGGGCGCGTGCTCGGCGGGCTGTCCGTCGTAGTCGGCGAAGAGGTCGAAGTGCGAGCGGAGCAGCGAGGCGCCGGCGCGGAGGGCGTCCTCCGGAGTGACGCGGCCGTCTGTCCAGACGTCGAGGACGAGGCGCTCGTAGTCCGTGCGGTTGCCGACGCGCTTGGGCTCGACCGCGAAGTTAACGCGGGAGACGGGCGAGAAGACGCTGTCGATCGGGATGATGCCGATTTCCTGCTCCTGCTTCTTGTTCCATTCGGCGGGGTGGAAGCCGTGGCCCTTGGCGATTTCCGCCTCAAGGTTGAATTCGGCTTCGGCCGCGACGGTGGCGATCGGGAGCTCGGGGTTGATGATTTCGACGGCGTTGGTCTCGGCGAAGTCGCCGGCCGTGATGGTGCAGGGACCCTTCTTGCGGATGGAAATCCGCTCGGGGAGGGAACCGGTGGCCTTGATGAGGACCTGCTTGAGGGCGATGACGATGTCCGTGACGTCCTCGGCGATGCCGGGGACCGACATGAACTCGTGCTGCGCGCCTTCGAGCTTGATGGCCGTGATGGCGACGCCCTCGATGGAGGAGAGGAGGACGCGGCGGAGGGAGTTGCCAACCGTTTGGGCGTAGCCGCTCTCGAACGGCTCGGCCGTGAAGCGGGCGTACTTGCCGTCTTCGGAGGTCGTTTCCTTTACAACGCCGTCCGGCATGATGAAGCTGGTGTTGAGGTCTGACATGCTGAAACCCTTTCGGACTCCGCTCACGCCGCAGGGCGCGGGCGGAATCGGCGCGGACTATCTCGAGTAGAGTTCGACGATGGCCTGCTCGTCGACGACTGGCGCGATCTCCTCGCGGGTCGGGACGCTGAGGATCTCGCCGCGGAAGGCCTTGGGGTCGACCGAAATCCAGGTCGTGGCCTGTGCGGGGGTGGCGGCCTCAAGGGCGTGGGTCGCGGCGTCGCGGCTGCGCGGGCGGTCGCGGACTTCGACGATGTCGCCGACCTTGACGAGCATCGAGGGGACATTGGCGATGTGGCCGTTGAGGGTGACGTGCTTGTGGAGCACGAACTGCCTCGCGGCTGGACGCGAGACGGCGAAGCCCATGCGGTAGACGACGTTGTCGAGACGCATCTCCAGATGCTGGAGGAGGTTCTCGCCAGTGACGCCCTTGGCGCGGAGGGCCTTCTCGAAGAAGCGGTGGAACTGACCTTCCTGCATGCCGTACTGGCGGCGGAGCTTCTGCTTCTCCTTCAGCTGGAAGCCGTAGTCGGATGCCTTGCGGCTGCGCTTGGCACCGTGGACGCCGGGGGCGGGACGCCCCTGGTCGATGGCGCACTTGGCCATGTAGCAACGCGCACCCTTGAGGAACAGCTTGGTGCCGGCGCGGCGGCACATTCTGCAAGCGGGACCGGAATACCTGCCCATAATTACTATACTCTCCTGCGTTTACGTGCGCGGCAGCCGTTATGAGGTACTGCCGTGCAGTCGCGAATCAGACTGACCTGAATCCCGGCGTTCTGGATTGCGCGGACCGCGGACTCGCGGCCGGCCCCGGCGCCGTGGATTCGGACTTCAACTTCATGCATGCCCTTGGCGTAGGCCTGGCGGGCCGCATCCTGCGCGACCATTGTGGCTGCGAAGGCGGTGCACTTGCGGGAACCCTTGAACCCGGCCTTGCCAGCCGAACTCCAGGAGATGACCCCGCCGCGCGCGTCCGCGATCGAGACAATCGTGTTGTTAAACGTCGCCTTGATGAAGGCGATGCCGGCGGGGACGCTGCGCTTGGGCTTCTTGCCCTTCGCCTTGTCATCGTCGGCCGAGGCGGACGCGATGTCGGGTCCGCCCATGTCAAGGATGGCCATCGCCTCGCTGCGGGCGGTGTTTTCCTGCTCGTCCTTTACTTCTTTTTGTTCTTCGCTCATTCGTCAAGTCCTCGCTATGCGCCAGCCTTCATCGCCTTGCGCTCTTCCTTGTCGCGGACGGCGCTGACGGTCTTCTTCGCGCCCTTGCGGGTGCGGGCGTTCGTGCGGGTGCGCTGGCCGCGGACCGGGAGGCCCTTGCGGTGGCGCTGGCCACGGTACGAACCCGTGCTGATGAGGCGGCGGATGTTCTGGGAGACTTCGCGGCGGAGGTCGCCCTCGACGCGGTAGTGCTCCTGGATGTATCCGATGATCTGGCGGATCTCGTCCGCAGTCAGGTCGTCCGCGTGCTTTGCGGCGTCAATGTTGCAGCTGGCAACGATCTCGTTTGCCCGCGCAGGTCCGATTCCATGGATGTACCGAAGCGCGTAGTCCACGCGCTTCTTTCCAGGAACGTCCACACCCACTATTCTCGGCATGGTGTTGTATCTCCAATTATCCTTGGCGCTGTTTATGACGGGGGTTCGTGCACACGACGCGCACGATGCCCTTGCGCCGCACGATTCGGCAGCGCTCACAAATTCTACGTACTGAACTACGCACCTTCATGGTGTAACTTCTCCGTTGAAAAATAGACAACTAGCATACCAAAAGCGGAAGCTATTGTCCACACAAAAATGAAAAAATTTTTTCAAGGGGGCCAAAACCCCCCGTCTAGCGCGGGGTGAGGATCTCCACGCCGCCCGAAACGACCGCCACCATGTGCTCGAAATGGGCCGATGGGAGGCCGTCGCGTGTAACGACGGTCCAACCGTCCCTGAGCACGTCTACCTTGGCCTTTCCACGGTTGAGCATGGGCTCTATGCAGAAGACCATGCCCTCGCGGAGAATCGGCCCGTGGCCGGGACGCCCGTAGTTCGGGACTTCGGGCTCCTCGTGCAGGTTCTTGCCGATGCCGTGTCCGACGTAGTCGCGCACGATGCCGAGGTTGGCGGCGCGCGCGACCTTTTCGACGGCCGCGGAGACGTCCGAGAGATGGCGTCCCGGAGCGACCGCCGCGACGCCGGCGGCGAGCGCCGCCTCGGTCTGCTCGACAAGTTCGACGACGGCGGGGTCGGTCACCCCCACCATCACCGTCCGGGCGTTGTCGCCGTTGTAGCCGCGGTAGATGACGCCGCCGTCGAGGCTGACGACATCGCCGAGGTTGATCACGCGGTTGCCCGGAATTCCGTGAATCACCTCTTCGTTCACCGAGATGCAGATGCATCCCGGATACCCGTGGTAGCCGAGGAAGGCGCTCTCGACGCCCATGTCGGCGCATGCCTTGCGCGCAATGGCGTCGATTTCGCCCGTCGTCACGCCGGGGGCGACGGCCTCGGCGCAACGGCGCAGAAGCTCCGCCGAGAGGCGGCCCGCCTCGCGGAGGAGTTCAAGTTCCCTGTCGTTCCTGAGCCTGATCATGCCTGGATGGCCGCGGCGACGGCCGACGCGATGGCGTCCGCGTCTCCGACGCCGTTGATCTTCTCAAGGACGCCGCGTCCCTCGTACCAGCTCAGGAGGGGCGCCGTCTGGGCCGCGTAGACCTTCAGGCGGTTGGCCACGTTGGCGGGCTGGTCGTCGGGACGCTGGACGAGGGCCGCGCCGCAGGCGTCGCAGACGCCCTCGACCTTCGGCTTCATCGTCTCGACATGGAACCCGGCCCCGCACTTCGGGCAGGTGCGGCGTCCGCTGAGGCGTCCGACGAGGACTTCCTCGGGAACGTCGAGCCAGACGGCCTTGGCGACCTTGGCGCCGTCCTTCGCGAGTTCGGCCTCGAGGAAGGCGGCCTGCTTTTCGTTGCGGGGGTAGCCGTCGAGGAGCATGTACTCCTCGGTGCAGCTGGAAAGCTGTTCGACGACGAGCTTGCCGACGATTTCGTCGGAAACAAGCTCGCCCTTGCGCATGGTTTCCGCAACGGCCTTCTTGGCCGGCGTGTCGGCGTTCTTCGCGGCGGCGCGGAGGAGGTCGCCCGTGGAGACGTGGCGGAGCGGGAGCTTCTTGACGAGGCGGGCGGCAACCGTGCCCTTGCCGGAGCCGGGAGCACCTAATATGACGATGATCTTCATACGCTTGTACTCAAAAAGGAGTGTATAGGATTATACCGCATCGCCAAAAACATGGCAAGACCGAAAAATGCGGATGTTGCACGAGACTTCGTGACGGACGGAAATTTGATATACTTGTATTTGGAAGAAAGGATTGACTATGTCTTTACACGAACACGATTCCGGAAGGAACAGGTCTCTTTTCAACGTTGCGGACTTCGGGGCGAAGGGCGATGGCGTGACGGATGACACCGCCGCCATCCAGCGCGCAATCGACGCGGTTGCCGAGTCCGGCGGCACACTCTTCTTCCCGTATGCGGAGAAAGGCTATCTCATCGCTTCGCCAGGACGCGAGTTCGACAAGGAAGGCCGCCCTGTGCGCGCCCAGCTCGTCATCCCGGCCGGGGCGCGGAACATCTGCCTTGAAGGTGAAATGCCGTGTTCGCTTCTCTACAGCTACCAAGTCCGCCCGATGGGCTGCGAGAAGTCCCATTTCACGCCGACTCGCTTTGGCCGCGAGACGATGCGCAACACAACCCTCCATTCAACCTGGGACGCCCCCGAGGTACATGACCCCGCCGAGCGCCCCTGGGCCGTCATCGCCGCGCCGGAAGGGACATCCTGCACCGGCCGCTTTTCGGCGTTCATTGTCTCGGTCAAGAACCTTGAGATCGCCGTCCACCTCGACAAGGACAGGATGTACCCGACCACCTCGGCGGCCAACTTCCACAACGTCTCGCGCCTCGTCATCCAGGATTCGCAGTTCTGCCTCGACGACAACGTCGGTGACACCTACCTTGACAAGCACCTCCTCGAAAACCCCTGCCACACGGTCGGACTCCATGCCTCCGGCGACCAGAACGACCAGCAGATTCTGCGCGACGTCGCCGTGCAGGGCTTCAAGTACGGCTTCGTGCTCGGCGAACACGTCGTCGCCGACCACCTCTACGTGCACAATTGCGAAGAGGCCGTCGTCTTCCATGACTCCTCGCACCTCTCCCGAATTGGCATGCTCGTGGCGCAGCATAATCGGACGATTCTCTCGACAACGCGCGGCGTTCTCTTCGAAAACCCGCCAGGCCCCGCCAATGTGCAAATCGACCTCCTTAACTTCGAGGGTGGGCAGACGACGGGCGTGCCGCCCTGGGTTTCGCACCTGCGTTGGGGCATCCTCGACCCCGGCAACCGCCTTCGCGGTTCGGTTGTCTGGCACGAACCATGGGGTGAAAACGCCTTTCCGGTCCTCGGCGCGAAACACTTCGAGATCCAGCGTTTCGGCGGCCTGCCGCAGCGTACATTCGCCGGCGCCTCCTTCAAGCCGCCAACCTGGCATGGCGTGAATCTCCTCGGCCTCTTCCGCGAGCCTGGCACCAACGGTGCCGATCCCCGCGCCGACGGCCGCTTCCACGAGGAGCACTTCCGCTGGCTCCGCGACTGGGGCTTCAACTTCGCGCGCCTTCCCATGCACTACCGCAACTGGTGCCCTGACGACGACTGGTCGAAGTTCGACGAATCCGTCTTCGACAAAATCGACGCCGCCATCGCCTACGGCCGCCGCTACGGCGTCCATGTGCAGCTCTGCTTCCACGCCGCGCCCGGCTTCCGCATCCTTGGATGGCAGGAAATGCCCGAACAGCTCCGCTCCAGCCCGCGCGCCCAGGCGGCTTTCTGCGAGCAGTGGCGTCGCTTCGCGCGCCGCTACCGGGGCGTGCCCAGCGAGTTTCTCTCGTTCAACCCCCTCAACGAGCCGTGCGGCTTCAGCGAGGAGCAGTACGTGAAGGTATTCTCGCAGGTTTTGGCCGCCATCCGCGAGGAGGATCCCGACCGCTTCGTGATGCTCGACGGCAACAACGTGGCCTCGACGCCGGTCCCCGCCTTCTTCGGCGAACCGCTCACGGGCCAGGCCTTCCGCGGCTACACGCCCCACGCCATTTCGCACTTCGGCACCACCTACGTTGAGCAACCCGCGCACGAGCCCGGCTGGCCCTGCATTCCCTCGCCGGATGACAACCCCGCTTCCTGGCTCTGGGAGCAGCCGGAGGTGACTATCGCCAAGTACGACGGCATTGTGCCCGCCGACTATCCGATGATGATCGGCGAGTTCGGCTGCTACAACAAGATCGCCCACGCAACGGCGCTCGCCTGGATGGAGCACTGTCTGAGGCTTTGGAACGCGCGCGGCTACAGCTGGGCGATCTGGAACCTCGACGGTCCCTTCGGCTTCATCGATTCCGGACGTGTCGACGTCGACTACGAGGACTTCGAGGGCCACAAGCTCGACCGCAGGATGCTGGATCTGCTGCGGAAATACTCGGCCAAGCCCCTGCAATGAAAGTCTGCGGTCCGGAATGAAGATCCTTGAAGTCGACAATCTGCGTGTTCGCTTCGGCGAGATAGAGGTCGTGCGCGGCATTTCCTTCGCCGTCCGCGAAGGCGAATGCGTCGCGCTCGTCGGGGAAAGCGGCTGCGGCAAAAGCATGACCTCGCTGGCGCTCACGCGCCTCCCGCCGACCGACGCGGCGGAGGTCTCCGGCTGCGTCACGTTCCGGGGCCGCCCCGTCACGGGTCCCGTTCACGGCATTGCCTACGTCTTCCAGGACCCAATCGCCAGCCTCAATCCCGTGATGAAGGTCGGGGCGCAGATGCGCGAGGCCTTTGCCATCGCAGGCCATTCGGACGCCGCCGCCGTCGACCTCCTGGCTGAAGTCGGCCTTTCCAATCCGCGCGCCATCCTCGCGGCCTATCCGTGCGAACTGAGCGGCGGCATGTGCCAGCGCGTCATGATCGCCATGGCCCTGGCTAGCGAACCTGAGTTGCTCGTCGCGGACGAGCCGACGACGGCGCTCGATGTCACGACGCAGGCCGAGGTCATGGACCTCATCGGCCGCATTGTCCGCGAACGTTCGATGTCGCTTCTGCTTGCTACGCACAACCTCGGGCTTGTCGCCGGACGATGCGACACGGTGAATGTCCTCTACGCCGGGCAGATTGTCGAATCGGGGCCCGTCGCCGAGACGCTTGCCAATCCCCGCCATCCCTACACGCGCGGGCTCATCCACGCCGTGCCGCGACTGGCCGACGGACGCGCCAACCGCCTGCGCGACATTCCGGGAACTGTGCCTTCGCCGGCGGAGATCGCCGCGATGAAGGGCTGCGCCTTCAGCCCCCGCTGTGCTCAGGCCACCGACCTCTGCCGCGCCTCACCCCCGCCCGACGGCCCGTGCAGGTGTCATCTCTCCTAAAATTCTCATTGTAACATCACTATAATATCATCCATGTCACTTACCACTACTGAATCACTTACTTTCGACGAAAAACTCGTCATCGCTACATTTCTCATAGACAACGAAAGCAGAAAACGCGTCGACGGTCTCTGCCGCTCGGTCTTTATCCGCGTCTCAAACTCACGGACGCCGCAACTCTGCTGGCAGACATGCGAAAACCTCGTCTTGCGGGGTGCGCTCAAGTGCATCACAACCGCGACAAATGTCGCGATGCGCTGGT
>JAEEGJ010029054.1_pt1 | contig 10940 bp, 8 predicted proteins | sample 8958761 | NCBI WGS metagenome assembly JAEEGJ01 (sample SAMN16246546, study PRJNA631951) | gut metagenome | biome: gut microbiome; feature: rumen; material: RS-attached | host: Bos | place: Iran: Karaj | collected 2018-10
ATTTTCTGCATGTTAGAGATTATATCGACCATATCTGTTCCATCTTTTTTGATCAGTGCGACTCTTTCTTCTTGCATCTTTGATTTCTCTGAAGTCTTGAAGTTAGTATAGTAAGTCAGCACTCCTAGTGAGATCATTATTATATAGACGATGACAACCGTCAGGATTTTGTTTTTTTCTGACCACGACTGTGCTTTCTGCCATTTTTCTGCCAGTTGCATTTTCTCTGCCACTCCAGCCGTGAAATCGCGGATTTTCTCGTTTCTTTCCTCGATCCGTTTTTTTTCCTGCGGCGTGTATTTCTTTTTTTTGAAAAGTCCCATAGCCAATTATATTTTTATTGTTTAATGTCTTTATTCTCGATGGTTTTCCAATTGTATATCAACAATCCATGTGGATTGTTTACGGAACGTTTTGAAGATTTGATATACCCTTCAGTAATCAGCTGCCTGAGCTGTTTCGTTGTTCTTCTGTCAATAATTTGAGTGCCATAGTAGCGGAATTTCATCTGATCCATATCCAGTTTGATGGAGTCGCACATGATGGAATAGACGGCACTGGCTGACATCAACTGTGAATAGAAACCATTTTCTTTCATAGCCACCTGTTGTTTGACTGCAGAATTATCAGCCAGATAAGCCGCCTTCTCGTTGGTCCATTTGATATAGTCATCGTCTGGAGCGAGATTAAAGAAATACTGGTGGAACATCTGGATATGACTTTTGCATTCCATTTCTAAGGTTGATTCCATTTCTGTCCTGTTGGCCAACATAGGCATATTTCCCACCATCACAAACACGTCCTTTTGACTATCACGCACCATTTTATAGCACATGATAAAGCAGAAGGCACAGATAATGATAGCCCCTACCATAAATGCTATGGAGGAATAGATGGCTATCTTCATTTTCTTTTCGATTGATTGTATTAACATATCTCTATTACATTATGTATTACTATTGCAGATCGTTGGCCTTATTGATTACCCAGTTGGTTCCCCTTGTTACTGTTCCAGTAACATTCTTCAACGCCTTGGCCACTTTCTTGTTTTGTCTATACTGAGATTTCATGCCACCCACGAGATCTTTCTTGAAGAGCAACCATTCTTTTTGCTGTGGCGTGAGATTTTTCATGTGGATGATATCATTAACCGCCTTGTTGTATTCCTCCATTTCCTTCAGCGTACCAGCGATTCGCCCAAGGGTTGTCTTGGCTTCGCCGGTAGCCTCTTGCTGTAAACGCTCTATCTCTTTATTGAGTTTACTGATATATTGTCCTTCCTTGGTGTTTAAAATAGGCTTTCCTGACTTCTGAGCTTTAGCGACATATTTCTTTTGTTGTCTGAATGACATCTTTGTAGGATCTCCACCATATGCAATGACCGATTCGCGTATAAGTTCTTTTTTCATATTAATAGGACTACCTTCAGGAGCGATATTCCTAGCTGCCAGAGAAGAGAAATTCTGATTTATGGTTGTATGTGCCAAGGAAGCGGCACCTACGACCTTTTCCACGGCTTGCTGTTGCTTTTCGAAAGCCCCTGTCTGTATCAAACGTGTTGCTACCTCCTTTGAAGCCTGTTTCTCCACACGTTCTTGAACGTATTGTTGTCTTGCTTCAGAAGCTTGTCTTTTGGCTTCTTGCCACATAGTATTCTTAGGCATATCACTCTGACCTTTCTTTGCTTTCTTTTTATCTGAACGGTGTTCTATAGCACCAGCGACAGCTCCTTTTGCCATTGAATACCCTTGTCCTCCTATATTTTGGGTAGCCCCTTTTGCAGCTCCTAAAACGGGGGCTGCAACAGTGCCAGCCACTGTAATTGCCCCGGCTGTTGCTACCCCTGCAGCAGTAACAGCCGTTGTAGCAGCACCTGTAGCTATTCGGGTAGCACTACTGGAAAATCCTGCTGCCATTTGAGACAGCCCTTGCGCCGCTTCCGCTGGCATAATCCATGATGCCACCTCCGGTATCATCCTGATAACGTTGGAACCAGCCAACATAGCCCCTACATACGCCGTTGTGGTACCGATATTGTTGAGTCCCAAGGCAAGAATGTCGTGCCAGGAGTCGCCTTCTCCGGGTAGATTTAATTTGTTAAGAAGATTATTGTAAGCCCCTATATCGCAATTAAGCGCATAGATGAACATCTGATCGACCATTGCAACGGCCACATATAGCAGTATCGGGTACAGTGTGATGTTTATATACCTTGCTACCCATGTTGTCCAGGCACTGGAGAATGGAGGTGTAATAGATATGGCAATAGCCACGGGTCCGACCATATAAAGCACCGCCCATCCGAATTTTGCTCCTATCAGCATGCCGTAATACATCATTTGCCATATCAGTTCACCGATGTACCTTATCACTTTATTCATAACCTCTGTAAGTTTGGTCTCGATAAAGACCATACTCAGTTTTGCGTATTTCTCCAGTTCGGCTTGAATATCATCCGCTAATGTTCCCGGACTATTATGTACCTCTTCAGCTTGTTTTGTAAGTTTGCTATTGAGAGAATCGACATATTCTTTTGACAGCTTTGCCACCTGTGTTTCCATAGATGCGACTACACTGCCTTGTCCATCTGCTATACTCTGAAAAGCTGAAGTAACCCCATTATTAGTGGGATAATCAAGAAAGTTAATAACTGTAGGGTAATATAATATTAACAAAAACATTCCGAAAGGTCTTAGAAGTTTTGCCAGGCTCCATTGGTAGTTGAGTCCGATCATCTTGATACATTCCCAGGATAATACGATCAGCATAAATATTTCTGCTAGAGCAAATGCTATAGAGGTCATGGGCTTGAAAGCATGTCTGGCAAAAACATCCAGCTGTCTCAACAACCCAGCCAATGACTGGTCAATGGCTGGCATTCCCATACCATCTAGGAATAGTCCTCCAAAGGACATCAAGAACTGATCTGATGCCACCATACATAATTGGTTGATATTTAAGAATAGGTCTGTCATATCTTTAAATTTACTTAGTATCTAATATGCCTCCGGCTATTTTCTTTGTGCCCTTCTCTGCTACATTAACCACTTTGTGTGCCGCCATTCCTAAAACAGGGTTAGCCATGCCAACTGCTGTTGCAGCCACTTTTGCCGGGGCTGAAGCCGCGCCAACTGCAGCTGCCTTAACAGTGCCAGTTGCGGTTCCCTTAAAGCCTTGTGCCGCAGCTGATATTCCCGACGAAGCTCCTGCGGGCATGATCCATGATGCCACCTCCGGCACAAACTGTAGTGCGTATGAGCCTGCCCACATGGCAGCCACATACGCCGTTGTCGTGCCGATCTGATTGATGCCCAGCACCCTGATATCGGCCCACCCTGTACCGTAATTATCACCGCCAAGGAATCCTTTGTACATGGCAATGTCTTTTGACAGCGCATATAAGAACATCTGATCTATCATAGCTACCGCCATATATGCCAGAAAACAGTAGAATGAGAGGTTAATCCATCTGGCCAGCCATTTGGACCACGCATTGGCATACGGAGGGAATACTGATACGCCAAAGGCCAGTGGTCCGACAAACATAAGTATAGTCATTGCAAACTTAGCGACGATAATTAGTCCGTAGTATGCCGCCTGCCAGACAAATTCTGTAATTACCCTGATACCTTTGTTAAATATTTCAATGGCTTTTGTCTGTGAAACGACAACGATTTTTTTTGATTCTCCTTCTATATCGAGGGCAAGGTCAGAGAACATTTCCTCTATAAAATTCTGGTCTTTATGCAATAATTCTTTTTCTTTTTCCGTACTCTCGTCGATTTTGTTTTGTAGGCTATCCAGATAAATCCTACTGAACTCTGCCACTTTTATTTCCTTTTCCGCTACCCGCTTGTTCTGTTTGACCATTTCGTTATAGGCTGGCCGTTCCATGGCTGTACCTGGAGCACTTGCGATAGCTGCAATAGAGCCGAAGAAAGATATGGACACATAGACAAGTATGGGTCTTCCGATTCTGGCCAGGCTCCATTGGTAGTTGAGTCCTATCATCTTGATACACTCCCACGACAGCATACACAAGACACCAATCTGTGCGACTGCCGTTCCTATGCCGTAAATCGGCTGGAAAGCATATCTACTGAATTTATCTAACTGATCAAGCACTCCCGCCAGATTTTCATCAATGGCAGGAGATCCCATACCGTCGAGCAGTAAGGAAGAGATAGCAACCATCGGTTGCAAAATATCGAGGAATACGCCTGCCATTAATCTTAATTTGTTTTGAATATCTTACCGAAACCTCCTGCAGCAGCCGCAATGCCGCTGGATGCCCCTGCTGGCATGATCCATGAAGCCACCTCTGGTACCATTTTCATTGCATAGGATCCTGCCAGAGCCGCCGCCACATACGATACAGTTGAGCCTAGGCTTGACAAACCAAGTTCGCCAATCTTTTCCCATGGCATATTGCCCGTAATTTCCTCTGCCTCCTTTAATAGCTCTTGGTACGCTTTTAAATCGGTATCAAGTGTGACCATAAACACCTCGTCGATCATGGCGATACATATAAAAACCAAAAACGGATAGAGAGTTATATTGACCATCCTAGCCACCCATGTGGACCAGGCATCAGAAAACGGTGGAATGACAGATACGGCTATTGCCAGTGGTCCGAACATATACAGTACTTGTCTGCCGAACTCCGCAACGATTAGCATGCCGTAGTACATCATCTGTAGTGCCAGTTCTGACAGGAATTTGATAAACTCATTTATCATTTCCGCTACGGTTGTTTCCAGCGTTACTGCCCATTGTTTTCCTAGGGCTTCCAGATCCTTATAAGTAGAGGTGAAAATATCTTCTTCACCGTCGATAAATATCTTCCTGATTTCTTCTATAGCCCCCTTGACGGGATTAGCGACTGCTCCAGCAATAGCACCAGCAGGTCCGGCAACATTTCCAACGGTAGCCGATAATGTCGCCCCACCAAGACTTTCCAATATCCCGAGAAGAGACTTTTCCTCTTCCAGTTGTCTTTCAGCCGTCCTTTGTTGTGCCATGGTCTTCTCAATAGAGCGGTAATTGGTGATTTTTGCGACAAGTAAATTCCGGTATTTATTAGCCAGTGAGTCCACCTCCTTCTGTTTTTTTTCCACCATCTTATTCTGTACAGTAGCCATTCCCCTTCCTGCACCTTTCAGGGCATTGCCTGGTGCCATTATAGCGTCTGCGAATGTCCCATAAAAAGACAGCAGTATAACGAATGCGAAAGGTCTTAGAAGTTTTGCCAGGCTCCATTGGTAGTTGAGTCCGATCATCTTGATGAACTCCCATGACAGCATGATAAAAAGGAAAAGCCACGCCCAACCGGCGGCCATTTCGGTAATACCTCCGAAAGAGCCTATATTATAACCCTGAAGAGCATCGATGACTTTTTCTAAGTTTTCGTCGATGGCCGGTAGTCCTGCTGTAAGGAAAAAATCTATCATTATCATCCCTCCATTTCTTGTTTCTTAAGATGTAGCTTTGCCCTGTTATACAAGATAACAGCATATTGGTATAGGAATTTGTATTCCTCATTGACGATATGGTACACCTCCTGACGTTTGGTATTCTCCAACTGTCGGGTTCCTTTGATAGTATGATATTGTTCTGAGAACAGGTCTTGCTGATCCTGAACATAGTCAAGAATGGACTGCAGATGAGCGTTGGGATGAGCAGTCAATATAGCAGCTGTTTTCAAAGACAATTTGGTTACATCCTTATTATAAGCCTCTATCGAAGGGCCGTAGATCTGTACTGCGGCATCCAACAGTCTGTCAGCCTCCAAGAGCAACTCATTCTTAGCGATACTGTCTAGGTCGGCAGCTTCCCTGTTTATTTTGTCGGCCTCTTCTGCAGCCTCTGCCAAATATGCAGCCCGGAAAAGAGCCAACGGCCTTGCCTTTGACCTTTCCTCATCAAAATCATAAGTCCACTTGGAATGAAATCCCCTCCAGTGCCAAGCGTAATCATAACAGGCATATCCGTCACCGGGATTACCTAGATTCCAGATATAACCTTTGTCACCATGCCAGCAGTAGTAATAGGATGCTGGAGCGAACTCCAGCGGGCCTGTTTCCATGGATCGCCATTGAAGATACTGCTGATCATCTTGGATGCGCATCTGTGCTGACATACTGAGGGGAAGAAAAATGGCAAGTATTGCCATTATCCCGTATTTATAAAACCTATTATCCATTTTTTGAGTATTGTATGATAATTTCCTCTGCTATTCTATCAAATTCTTTTGTATCGAGAAACATATCAACAGAATCAAAGATGTTGACACCTGGATAAAGCCATAATCTCATCTCATATGTCCCTTGACATAGGTGTAAAGCCATATCATTAAGACTGGTCTGCAGTTGCTGAACCATCTTGAAACGTTGTTCCTCATTGGCATGTAGGATGCCTGTCTGTGAAGCCGTTATGACACCTAACTTTCCTATTACGGTTTTGATATCCCTTGTAAACTGTTCTTCCGCCGTATAGAACGACACTAATGCCCAGGGTTTTTTCAGAATCTCCTTACTGGTGGCCAAATCTGCCATATATCGTTGTAACTGATATACTTCCTGCAGCTTTTTCAGGCACTCTGTTGCATAATATGCCAGGCGAAGATAAGAATAGATACTGCCTGTTTTTTCCTCCATGAGTTTCTTATACTTTCTCCACCCCCTGGCTTCTAAAGTGTTGACCTCCTGCGCAGCCAGAACCGTCAGGGACATATCAATCTTATCCTGCATCACCTCCATCATCGTCTTATGCTGTGAGATAAGAGCCTCCAGCGTAGCGACATCATGAGGCACGCCTGGTGATGGCTGTATATACGGATTTGCCGCCCAACTGTTCGTGATACCCATTATGAGCACGAGAACTATTATTGAAATCTTTTTTCTATATTTTCCCATGATTTTATAACATTATTACAAGCCCAATCCATTTTTCTTATATGATACCACGTATCTATATCGTATGTCATCAGAAAGTTATCAAAATTATTCATATATGAACAAATATAAATTATAGAGCTTAACCTACTCCTGATATGTGAAAGTTTATTTCTGATTTCATTTGCCAACAGCATTCTGTCTTTGGCGTCCAACAGGTTGGTTTTTTCTCCGTAATATCCATATTCGAGTTTCCTTCCTTGCGGACGTTGGGAGCCGGGTCTTTCTATCTGAGCACCTATGATTTGTCCTCCAATCTTACCACCTTTATCATTTGTAATACTACTCATTGCCGTGATAGGATTTTTTATCTCACTATCATTAACCACCTTCACGAACAGATCAACTAAAGATTTCACCTCGTTGGTGATTTTGACCGTTTCTTTCAAGGCATTCAGCGGTCCGAACAGGCCACTGGAAGACATAACCTTTGTGGCTTTCGGTATCATGGCCACAATAAGCTGCGCCTCCTGAACGATGGAAGCATAGATTCGTGTTTCCTGCGCAAAATACTTGGTTTGTTTCAGGGCCTGATGGTACATTTCCTTACAGAGTGTAATCGTGGCTGCCGCGGCCATTGCCCGCTGTGCCCTTTTGGAGATACTATCCTCCCTTTCAAGATAGATGTATTCTACTCCCGCTGCTGCCGTCGTATTGATACCGACAATCTTTGCTGCCTGTTTGTCAGACACCACCCGGAACTCGACGTATCCTTGCGCGTGAGCACCCAATACCGGTATCAACAGAAGGGAGAAAAAAAGAATTTTCAACTTACCCATTTTTTCATGATTGTTTTTTGTTTGTTGACTCTTCGGGCGAACTCGAGATATTTCAGCCCTAATTTCTTCATATCCGCACAGTAGGTAGTGATAGCCTTTTCTGTGTCGCCGTTAAAGTAGGCCTGATAGATTTTGAGTTCTTCTTTCTCGTCGCGCTCCGTCGTATAGGCCATATAGCACTGTGGAGGTTCCTCCACCCCGTAGATCTCTGAGTCGAGACCTCTGAAGACTGCCACCTCCTTGAAAGGGAACCGTCCCTCCTTGTTATCCATCATATTGATGGTGAATATCTTGCTTCTCTGTACGTCGGTGATACCCAAGATCTGCGCAATATCCTCGAAGCGGTCCTTGAACTTGTTCTGGTCGAGCAAGATCTTGATATCCGAGTTATTGATGATTGCCTCTTTGACGATGGGTGAAGAGATTACGTCATTCAGTTCCTGTGTCACCACCCCAGCAATACCCTTGAACTTACGTACTGTCTTGTACAGATACTTGATATATTCTGCCATGGTTGGAGAGGCAATAGCCTTCCATGCCTCTTCGATGATAAGAGCCTTACGTCCTTTCTTCAGACGCATCTTCTGGAGAAACACATCCATGATGATCAGCGTGACGATGGGGAACAAAATCGGGTCATCCTTGATCTTATCAATCTCGAAGACGATAAACCTCTCATCAAAGAGGGAGGAGTCCACGTCGTTGTTGAGTGTCATTTCCAGTACACCCCCCTTATAGAACTGTTTCAGCACGAACTTAAATTCCTTGACGTTGAAGGAAATATTATTTTCCTTACAGATAAAAGGTATTCGCTGCAGTGCAAACTCATAGAAGGAGTTGAAGGATAACTTCGTTACCTTCAGCTTTCTCTTCCGATCCTCCATCTGGTCGATTTTACGTTCTATCTTTATCAGGTATTTACCTTCAATCAGTTCTGGTGTGAGTCGCATCAGCTGGTTATTGATACGTTCCTTCTCACCTTCCGTAGTAGCCTCGTCGAGCAGTTTACTATGAAGTTTGTCAACAAGACGCTGTGTCTTCATCAGATGGTCACGTTCCTTCTGCTTCTCCTCTTCAGACGTTTCGTTTTCATCCTCTTCATTCAGGGTTTTCAGCTTTTCCCGTGATTTTCCCTGCTGTTTCTTTTTGTTTTCTTCTTCCCTTTCGTAAAATTCATCCTCGAAGTCTTCAAACTCGCCATTGGCCTTTGCTTCAAGCAACAACTCATCGCGCAGGTTCTTACGCTCTTCGTCCGTGAATTTCTCAAATGGATGGAAGTAGTGGTCGTAGTATTCCTCCAGCACCATGTCGATGACCGATTCCTCCACCTTTGTCAGTGTGGTGGACTGTCCAAGCCATATCAGAACCAATAGCGACTTCAGGAAGTTCTTCTTCTCCTTGAAGCCCTCTTCATACTCCATCTTGGTGATGTTGAACGGATTCATAGAGATCGGCTTCTCTTTGGTATAGGAGATATAGGTGCCGTTGAAATAGCCACAGATACCCTCGTAGGAATCTCCGGTATCAACCATGACCACATCCGTACCCTGCTCAATGAGCTGACGGACCACTGTATTCATGTGGAAGGACTTTCCCGATCCTGAAGGACCGAGACAGAAGAAATTTGAGTTGTCCGTATATCTTACAGCACCCTCTTTACCCGTGATATCCACGGCCACAGGCAAGCCATGACGATTGGTATAATATACTTTCAGGGGTGTAACCTCATCTTGTTTGATATATTCCTTGAACATAAAACAAAAGGCCGCATCCTGTACCGTCAAGAACAGGTCGTAGTCGCTGAGACCATAGGCGTTACCCGGGAAGTTGCCAATAAAAAGATCCAACTGATTGTAGGCTCTTTTGGAGTTGAAGATGCCGACATCAAAAAGCTTTGTTTCCAGGAAGTTTCCCACCATATTGATATCGTTGGCATCTGCCACCACCATAATATTGAAATGGGTATAAACCAGCAGCTTATTCTCTGTTGCGAGCAGATCCAGTACGGCATTGATATCCTGTTGTGCAAACTTGTTGGCATTATCCGGCATGGAGTTATGCCTTTTTTCCTTTTGCATTAACTTACGCCTTTCCATATTCTGCTTAGGAACCTGGATCACCTGATTATACACAACGCATTGGGCCTTTGGTATGTCTATCAGGAAATTCAACAAATCAGTAGGGATAGTATCTTCTCCCACCATTTTATCTGCGAATGGTCGGACATATTTAGGTAGGTTTATTTCGTCGATGTCAACTAGGGAATAATTCTTTATTATCTTATTCCCTACCCTGAGATATTCGTCTGAGCATTTGAAATTGCTCATACTATAATTTTTTTTATCGAACTCTACTGCCCAGTAGCGATGCAGCAGTTCGTCTATTTCCTTGGCATCGAGTTTATGGTATTTGATTTTCTTGTCAGAAAGAATATCACATACTTTCGTTATCTTGGTATGAAATTCATCCCAGAGCTTGGCATTGTATGGCATGAAACGCCCTTTGGGTCGTTCCTGTATAATGGTGAGATAAGTCTTTACCTCCGTATATTCCCTTCCTTCGTAGAACTCAAAATAAGATCTTGAAAGAAACTCCATATCAGGAGTAATATCCTTATGAAATTTCTTTTTTACGAAAATATCCTGCTTCTGTAAGCAGTAGTTCTCGCCCAATGTCTGTACGATATTGGCGATGGTATTGTTGAATGAATAGTATTGGTCCGGATCACAACAGTATTCCGGTACCGGGTTTTTGATTTGTATAGTAACGGCATATTCACCGCGTGCGGTATAGAGGACAGTATTCAAGATATTGCCCTTGTTGTCGTTAATCTTTTCTATGCCGATAAAAAGATTATCGAAAACTTTCGTCTTATTACTTTTTCTTGTAATCATTCTCTAATTGAATTTCATACATCTTTTTATATATATAGGTACCGGAAAATTCCTTTTTGGTGTGTAAGCCTTTTTTCTGTCTGATAAATGTAAAACCGATAGAAGTACCAGTAATGACAACAAATGTTATGGCTGCATACATTACCCCAATCGTCGTATAAAGTAAGAAAAACACCACAATTGAACTAAGCACACCTCCCGCTACCCAGAAAATATACCTTCCTTTTAACCCCATAAACTCGTATGGCCGTTGGAGTGAAGTAAAAATGGGATAAATTTGATAGTCATCCATTTTTTTAAAGTAAGATCCTGTC
>JAEEGJ010029060.1_pt1 | contig 10938 bp, 9 predicted proteins | sample 8958761 | NCBI WGS metagenome assembly JAEEGJ01 (sample SAMN16246546, study PRJNA631951) | gut metagenome | biome: gut microbiome; feature: rumen; material: RS-attached | host: Bos | place: Iran: Karaj | collected 2018-10
GACATCAGAGCACTGGAGAGATGGTAGAGTGGTCGATTACAGTAGTCTTGAAAACTACCGTGCTGAGAGGCACCGGGGGTTCGAATCCCTCTCTCTCCGCAAAGAGCTTAGCAAATCGCTAAGCTCTTTTTTGATTGTCAGATGCCTCTTCTTTTGCGATTAAGTATTCTCTTCTGCTATTTCAAGCAACTGAGCATAGGCATTGTTTAAAGTGTCAATAAATGCTGGTTCGTTTATGAGGGTTCGAAGCTCTTGATTCGTACCAGAACCAACAACTACAGAAGCCTTATAATATGAACCAGGAAAATAGACAATAGCTTCCATAAAACGCATTGCAGGATCAGCCACAATGTCATCTCTCATCTTATAAATTCTGATACCGTAAGACGATACAGCATCGCGAGAGCCCTCATCTGGATTCGTGAAAAGGTCAAAGACATCTTTGAAAGGACCAGATTCTGGCACTTCTCTATCGATGCTAACTTTAAGCCGCTTTATCTGCTCTTCCAGATATTGGTCAAATGTAGCATATTGCTCATTGGTAAATTCGTTTGGGGTCTGCTCGTTCATATCATACATTTATCAACGTTGCAAAAATACGAAATAAAACTGAATTCTACAAATTATTGCTGAATAATCACGCAGAATTCCACAATTAAACACGGAAAGTAAGATAATAAAAACATAATTATAATAAGAGGATATGCCTATTTGATGCACCCTCTTTTTCTGTTCAATAGCCCTTTAGTTTTATGTTTTTTGATACGCTGATAAAAAGTAACTTTTCACCTGGCGATTCATTACTTTCCGAGAGATAAAAAGTAACTTTTCATGGGGCGAAAAGTAACTTTTTGCTCACCATTTTATTTACCTCTCCTGTGTCGGATGAACAGCAGTAGCAGGAACAGGGCGACCATGCCGAATATGAGGGATAGCAACGCACTCTTTGTGAAGCCTGCCACGAGGAAAGTGAAGAACGACACAGAGGCTGCTGTAAGCGCATAAGACAACTGGGTGCTGCCGTAGAGTCGATCAGATAGGCCAGTTTGGCACGGCTGATCTTGTGCTTGTCGGTGACAGGTCGCATGACGGAACCTACCGTCAGACAGTTAAAGTAATCGTCAATGAAAATCAGACAGCCCAGCAACATGGTTGACAGTTGCGCCCCTGCACGACTCTTAATGCGGTTGGAGGCCCATGCGCCGAAAGCCGCCGAGCCGCCCGTACGGTTCATCAACTGCACCATCGTACCCAGGATGAGAGTTTATTTGCGGAACGGATAGATGGTTGCTCCCACGCTCAAAGCACGGTTTTGATAAAGATCGACGAGTTCCAGGGCGTTACCTGTGACGTAGCCTGCCAGATCGTGGAATTCGGCAAAGACGTTACACTTCTTACCTAACTGCTTGTTGGCCTTGACGGTGGCGAAGAGATGGGCATGCTGGTCTTCCATCGGACGGCGGCTGCTGTAGAGTAGCGTCGATGACAGGCGGAACCCGTTGGAAAGATTAAGTACAGGGGCCAGCTTGAGGGTGACGAAGTTCTCGTTTTCGGAAGGCGTTACAGCATCAGAATTGATATGCCGGTGATAGTAGTTGGCACCCAGCGTCAGTTCCCAGGGACCCGTCTTCCAATAGACGGAGTTCCTGAAGCCAAATTGCAGTTTGTTGGGACCAGGAAGATGACTATACCAGTTAGTTTCCACACTGGTATGAAAGAAGAAATTCTGCTGCTGGTAAGAATAGCGCAACACGCCCTGATGCACGATGTTTGTGCTGAAGCTGCCTGCATCGAATTTCAGGGCAGTAACAGGTGCTGTCTCATCAACCAGGAAATCGCTCAACTCAGGAATGAAGAAACGGCGGGCGAACTGTGCCTGAATGAAATGGTGCTGCCCTGCCTTGTAACCCACACTGGCCAGATAGCAGTTGTTGGTGCGATCATGCGTCCAGATACTATGATCTGGTGAGTCGTACTGGCGGTTCCAGTAGTTCAGGAAGCGGAGGCGGTCGCCGATTGTCAGTACCCAGGGCCCATGCGTATAGTCGAGCTGTGCATAGAGATCACTCACCAAAGTCTGTTGGCGGTTCTCGTTGAAATAGCAGGTGTTATCGTAGTCCATCTCTCCGCCAATCATCAGCCAGAGGTCGGGGGTGAAGATGGGGGTGTTGAGTTCGACAAAACCGTAAGGATAGCTGTCGCCCATCTTGTAGGCGATGCTGGAGGCTCTGGTGTAGTCGCTGCCTATCTCGGCAAAGAGAATGGCATCGTTCTTGAAGGTGTGGGAGTAGGACAGCACGAGCCCTATATAACGGTTGTAATATGGCAGGGCTGCAATCATGTCAGGGCCGAAGAGCTTCTGTTTGGTGTTGTCAAACTCCTGGTACGCCTTGATGATGAGTCTGTCGCTCGGGCTCATTTTCCAGTCTAAGCTGAGATGCAGGTTTTCGGCCAGCCCACGATCCGTCATGTAGCTCATATCGATGGGGTAGGCCTTGCCGTAAGAGCAGCGAGCCAGGGCATAGGCCTGCACGGTAAGTTTTTCGCTTCTGTTTGCCACATCGGTGTAGAGCATGCCATTGCCGTAGGTACTGCCAGAGAACGCCACCTTACCGTCGGTCTTCACGTCTGTGCGGTAATAGATGTCTATCACTCCTTTTGTGCCACGCACAGCCTTTGCCACAGAGGTGTTGCTGCAGATCTGAATACGGTCTATCTCACAAGCCTTCACGTTGGCTAAGAAAGATTCGGGATCCATGACGAGGCCGATGTTGTCGGCACGAAACTTATAATTTTGATCTATCTTCTTGCCGTTGATGGACAGGAATTCTGGGCAGGTGTTCAACACATCCAGTAGGGTCATCTCGCTGTCGGGATTCATCTTATCGACATGAATCACATAGCGGTCGCCCTGAAATTCGATGATCTCGTCATCGTCGGCAGCATGGGCTGTCAGGCCAATCATGCTCAGCGCCAACAGAATGCTTACAAAATATGGTTTCATATCATGATAGTTGATATTGCATGGCAAAGGTATAAAAAATATTATTATCATGCAAATTTGCGCCCAAAGATTAGGATACTTTAGTTTTTTTTGCTATCTTTGCAGCGTAAAAATTTAATCTCCATAAATAATATGAGAAGAATCGTATTGACAGCGATGATGGTCGCCATGAGTGTGGGGATGACAAATGCCCAGACCGTTCAGAGACAAGTAGTAGAAGAAGGTGGTACCGGACCGTTCAAGTCTGAGGTGGTAGGTGATGCCTCCTGCACAGGATTCACGGTGTATCGTCCGCAGAACCTGAAGGAGCTTGTGGCAAAGCAGGGCGCTTTGCCTGTGATTGTCTATGCCAATGGCGCCTGTTTTAATAATAATGTGGAGATGCGCCTGTTGTTGAGCGAGGTGGCATCCTATGGCTATGTGGCAGCTGCCATCGGTCCGTACGACGAAGCTGACGTGATGGTGCAGTGGCGCGGTGTGCTGAAGGCTGCTTATCCTGAAACCAAGGGTGAGGTCATCATGGCTAATGGTGAGAAGATCCTGCCGCTGACGCCTGAGGAGAAAAAGGCACGTGAGGCAGAGGAAGCCAAGCAGAGAGAACAGGCTGCCAAGGCTGCTAAGAAGGCCAAGAAACCACAGCCTGCAGCTCCCCAGTTCCCCACCTATCCGAAGATGCTGCTGGAGGTGCTCGACTGGCTGACGGAGCAGAATGCCACCCAGGGCTCAGAATACTATCATTGTCTGAATCTCGACAAGGTGGCAGCCATGGGTCAGTCGTGCGGTGGTGCTCAGGTGTTGGCTATTGCCTATGATCCCCGTATCAAGACCTGTGTGATGCTGAACACAGGTATTGGCGATATGGAGATGATGGGTGCCACGAAGGAGTGCCTGAAAAACCTGCACACCCCGATGTTCTATATGATCGGTGGTCCTGCTGATATCGCCTACGCCAATGCCCAGAAAGATTATGAGCGCATCGCTGATGATATCCCCGTGGTGATGCTCAACTCGAAGGACGGACATAGCGGCACCTATTACGAGAAGTTTGGTGGCAACTATGCCAAGGCGGTGGTGAAATGGCTCGACTGGCAGCTGAAAGGTCAGGTGGGTCAGTCAGCACTCTTCCTCGACGATGAGTATCTGAAGCTGAAGTTCCCAGAGTGGCAGGGCGTCAGAAAGAATTTCTGATGACTGCAATATTTAAACCATAATGCCGATCCGTAAACTACTAATTGTCGTCGCACTGGGATTGACGGTCCTGACAGGCTGTAAATCCGGCATGAAACAGTCTGTGGGTGAGACTGATGATATGACACCTGCCGACTCGCTGATCCAGGTTGTCGGCGATACCCGCGATATCCCCCGCCTTTTAGCTGTCATCGACAGTGTCGAGAAGCGAGGCGAACTCACTCTGGCTAAAAGCATCTTCTATCGTACGGTGGCATATAACATGCAAGGCGAGTTCCGCAGCTCCTTCGAGCTCTATAATCTTTTGGCCGACATCGACGTGAAGGCCATCACCGATTCTGGCGATCTCGAGTGTTATATCTATTCCTATGATAATTACGTGCGCCTGCTTTGCGACATGAAACGCTATGATGCCGCCCTCCGCGAAGCGTATGCTGTGGATCGGAAACTGCGTGAGGCAGGTCAGGCCTCCTTCATAGACCGCCCCAATATTGCCCGTACCATCGGCGACTGCCAACTGAACCTCGGACAGACGGAGAAGGCTGCCGCCAGTTACCAGCGGGCCCTGCGGAGCATCCGTGAACGTCTGGCAACTTATCAGGATCCGCTCGACTATCGAGAGTGTCAGCAGACCATCACCGCCATCGCGATGGCGTATATCCATGCAGGCTATTATGCCGAGGCTGTGCCTTGGATGACGCTGCAGGATTCGATGTTCGAGGCAGCCCAGAAACATCCGCACCGCGACTCCGTCTATGTGGATGAGATGAAGGCGGAGATCAGCTACTGCAAGGCGCTGCTGGCTGAGGCGCAGGGTAGGGATGCCTTTGCCGAACGTGCCTATCAGGATTACCTCTCCACCAATACCGCCAAGAGCTTGGGTAACGTCATCAATGGCAGTGAGTTCCTCATGAAGACCCACCGTTACAGCGAGGCGGCAGACAACTATTCACGCCTCGACCAGTTCATGCAGGAGAGCGGTACGGAGACCAACCTTGAGAATATCGGACGTTACATGCTGCCGAAATACCGTGCCAACCTCCTGGCAGGCCGAAAGGACAGTGCGTTGAATGTCGCTATCCAGATCGCTGAGGCTTACGACTCGGCACTGATCCGTCAGAAGCTGGGTGATGCCGCCATCCTCTCCACCGTCTTCGATACCGAGGGAAAAGAACGTCAGATTGCCGAGCAGCGGGCAGAGCTATCCCATCAGCGTGAGGTGGGTATTGGTGTCGGCCTTGTACTCATCGTGCTCTTCTTCGGCATCTACACCATCTCCCGTCGCCAAGCCTACCATAAGCTCGATGCCACCAACCGCGAACTCCTGATAGCTAAGGAGAAGGCAGAGGAGTCGGCCAGGATGAAATCGAAGTTCATCAAGCAGATCTCCCACGAGGTGCGCACACCGCTGAATGTGCTCTCTGGTTTCACACAGGTGCTGACAGCCCCTGATATCGAGCTCAGCGGTGAGGATCTGCAGTCTATCAATCATAAGATCGTAGAAAACAGCGAACGCATCACGAAACTCGTGGATAAGATGCTCGACCTGAGTGAGGTCAACAACTTCTCGATTATCGAGTGCCAGGATACCGTGGTACCTGCGGAGATTGCCGATCAGGCGATCGAGAAGAGTGGTATCCGTGAGGCCGCGCATCTGAAGTTCGTGCTGATGCTGATGCCCCATACGGAGACCGAGTCTTTTATCACCAACTGCAAGTCGGCTGTCAAGGCCCTGACGCTCCTGCTCGACAACGCCATCAAGTTCACGCGTCCCGTCGATTCAAAGGTACATCTCGACGAAGGCCGTCAGGCACGTGTCACCCTGCAGGTCAATGTGCAAAAGAAAAAGGTGCTGTTTATCGTAGAAGATACGGGTATCGGTGTACCGCCAGAGGAAGCAGAGCATATCTTCGAGGAGTTCGTGCAGCTGGATGAATATTACGATGGCACGGGTATCGGCCTTTCCATTGCCCGCTCGTTAGCGCGCCACATGAAAGGCGACGTGTTGCTCGATACCGCTTATACAGGGGGAGCCCGTTTTGTACTGACACTGCCCCTCAAGACCCACGGATCAACTCACGGATTCGATACGGAGCTTCAATAGTCCAGCGGGTACACGTACTTCCACCGTGTCACCCGCTTTTTTGTTGAGCAGCGCCTGGGCGATAGGCGACTTAATGGAAATCTTCCCTTCGCGCAGGTTGGCCTCGTGCGGACTGGCGATGGTGTAGGTCATGCGGCTGTTGTTGGCAAGGTTCGTCATCTCCACCTTGCTGAGCAACTGCACACCACCAGAACTCTTCCTTGCTGTCGTGTCGATCACACGGGCATTCTCCAGCACGCGCTGTTTGAATCGGATGCGCCCCAACAGTCGGCCCTGTTCACGCTTGGCGGCGTGGTACTCGAAATTCTCACTCAGGTCGCCCTGAGCACGCGCCTCGGCGATGGCATCCCTCACCTGAGGCAGTTCCACTTGTTCCATATGGCGGAGTTCCTCTACGAGCTTGTCGTAGCCCTCCTGTGACATATATTCGTAACCCATATCTTCTGTCTTATATAAATTATGGTGCAAAAATACGCAAAAATCCGCAGAATGTTTGCAAATCTTCCAAAAACTTCCTATCTTTGCCGCAAATAATAATGAAACTTGAGGATTATTTACGGCAACATGCTGAAGAAACGCCTGATCGCGTAGCCGTCATTTGTGGTGACGAGATGGTCAGTTACGCCACGTTATACCAACGGGTGCAGGCGCGTGCTGCCACGCTGCCTCATGGTGAGGTTGTGGTCTTCCGCAGTTCGCAGACCATCGATTTCCTTGTTACCTACTTCGCCATTCATCTGGCTGGTTCGGTGGCAGCGCCTTTGGAGCGCGACACGCCCGAATCCCTGTTCCAGGAGATCTCTGCCAGTCTGGGGGGCAGCACGTTGCCCCCCGACAGTGCCGACATCCACTACACCACAGGCACCACGGGCCGTTCCAAGGGTGTCATCATCAGCCATCGCACCATCATCGCCGATGCCGAGAACCTGATCGCAGGTCAGGGTTTCAGTCGCGACCTGCTGTTCATCATCAGCGGGCCGCTCAACCACCTTGGTTCCCTTTCGAAGCTCTTCCCTGTGGTACTCCTCGGTGCCACCCTCTACATCCTCGACGGCATGCGCGATCTGAATGCCTTCTTCCGTGCCCTCGACTATCCCGCACCGAAGATCGCCACCTTCTTCGTACCTGCCACCATCCGTATGCTGCTGCAGTTCGGAGCCGACCGCCTGGCATCCTATGCCGATAAGCTCGACTTCATCGAATCGGGAGCTGCACCGTTGGCACATGCCGATATGCTGCGCCTCTGTGAGCTCCTGCCCCATACGCGCCTCTACAACACCTATGCCTCTACCGAGACGGGCATCATCGCCACCTACAACTTCAACGACGGACGCTGTCTGCAAGGCTGTCTGGGTCGCCCCATGCCCCATTCACGCATTGTGATTACTGATGAGGGATTGATTGCCTGTCAGGGCGACACGCTGATGTCGGGCTATGTCAATGATCCTGAACTCACTGCCACCATCCTGCGCGATGATACCATCTTCACTTCTGATATCGGCCACCTCGACGAAGAGGGCATGTTGCACCTCGAAGGCCGTCAGGGCGATGTCATCAATGTGGGTGGTTATAAGGTGGCTCCCACCGAAGTAGAGGATGCCGCCCTCTCACTGCCTGAAATCAAGGACTGTATCTGCATCTCCGTTGCCCATCCCGTCATGGGGCAGGCGCTGAAGCTGCTGGTGGTCCTGACAGAGGGTCATCCTCTCAACAAACGTCAGATCGCCCTCGCCCTCAAGGATCGCCTCGAAATCTACAAGGTGCCCCAGTTCTACGAACAGGTTGAAAAGATCCAGCGCACCTACAACGGCAAGATCGATCGGAAATATTACAAGAACAAATCCTAAAACGATACACTTATGGACTTAAGAGAAAGGATATACAAGCTGATTGAGCCGAGAAACAAGGACACCTATGCATCGCGTATGTATGATATCGTGATGCTGATAGCCATTGTCTTAGGCATCTTTCCGCTCATGTTTAGAGCACATCATAAACTGTTCTGGTATTTCGATCTTGTCTCAAGTATCTGCTTCATCATAGATTATATTCTTCGATGGTGTACCGCTGATTATGATTCCAAAAGGGGCAAGATCGCAGCCTTTGTGATATACCCTTTCACTCCGATGGCGATCATAGACCTGCTGTCCATCCTGCCTATCTTCAACCTGTTAGGCCCCACCTTCAGGGTGTTCCGTGTATCCCGCATGCTGAAGATTCTGAGGGTATTCAAGGTAATCAGATACTTCGAACCGTTAGAGATCATCATGGCTGTCATCCGTAAACAGAGTAAGGTCCTCATGACGGTACTGTCCTTGGCTATCTTCTATATATTCATCACGGCCCTGATTATGTTCAATGCAGAGGAGGAAATCAACCCTGAAACGGGAGAATATCTGTTTGAGGGATTCTTCGACGCATTCTATTGGGCAGCATGTACGCTGACAACCGTGGGCTATGGCGACATCTATCCGATCTCGCATACCGGACGTGTTATCAGTATTATCTCCTCTATGGTCGGCATTGCCATCATAGCTTTGCCATCAGGTATTATCACTGCTGGCTACATGGATGAACTGGAAAAAAGAAAAGAAAGTGAGATAGAATGAACCGACCCCATCCTTTGGTGAGTGCCCTGATTGCATGCTGCGTGGCACTGCTGGTCTTCTCCTGTGGCGGAAAAGGCTCGGGGAAGTCGGCTGCGAAGGCAGGACAGGACTCGATCGATTGGAACGACTCCACCTTCGAACGTTATCTCATCCTGGAGCGATTCTATAATGATGAGGAACACGACTCCCTGTTAAAGCATTATCCCGCCGTACTTGAATACTGTCTGGCGCATAATGATATCGGACGCTATTTCGAGTCATGGGAATTGGTGGCCGAAGACTACATCTGGGAAGGCAACTATAAGAAGGGGATGGAAGAGACCAACAAGATGATGGAGGAGGCCAATGCGCGCGACGACAATTACGGACGCTGTATTGCCCATTTCCTGATGGCTGCAGCCTATGGCAGCCAGGACAATCATGAAGAAGCAGCCAAGCTCTTCAAACAGGCAGTGAAAGAATTCCCTGTGGGTCAGAGAGCACCATCGATGCTCACCGATATCTTCAGCATGTATGCCACAGAGGCACTGATATTAGATGATTATCAGGAACTGGAAGAGATGTTCCGGCAATGGAAAGACATCCGTAATCATTATGTCGTAGATACCACCTCTCGCGATGCCGACGGGTTTGCCCACATCCACCGTATCTATTTTGAGGCCTACCTGAGCTATTATCAGAAGAAGGGGGATTACAAGAAGGCTTCTGCAGCCCTTGACTCCATAGCCTATTATGGTCGGGTCGAACAACTCTCATCCATGACGAGAGCCTCCCATATCGGGCTGCATGCCTCACTGGAGAATGCGAAGAAGAACTATGCCAAGGCTCTGGAATATGCCCAGCAGCAGTTGGACACCTGCAATAAGAATCAGCTCTCCAACAGCGCGTTCCAGGATGCCTATCAGAATCTCTATGAGGCGAACGAAGGACTTGGCCGCTATGAGGAAGCCCTGAAATACATGAAGCTGTGGAAGGACTTGTCCGACTCGACTACCATGTCCGACAACCGCCATCAGCTGAATGAACTCAACAAGCGGTTCGAGCTCAACGAACTCACCGCCCAGCAGGAGCGGCAGGAGCAGGAGCATAAACGGTTTGAGCTCACCCTCATGCTCATCATTGCCCTCATCATCGTCGTGGCCCTCCTGCTCTTCATCTTCTTCCGTCATCGGGCTGCCGTCAGGCTGGAGAAGAAAAATGAGCAGCTGCTCATCGCCACGGCACGCGCCGAGGAAAGCTCGAAGATGAAGACCAACTTCATCCGCCAGATCAGCCATGAGATCCGCACCCCATTGAACATCCTCAGCGGCTTCACGCAGATTCTCACCACGCCAGGCATGGAACTCGATGCCGCTACCCAGCAGGACATCAACCACCGGATCACGGAGAACACCGATCGTATCACGGGCCTCGTCAACAAGATGCTGGAGCTTTCGGATGTCGATAGCCGTGCGGTGATTGAATGTACCGACATGGTGACAGTCGTCGGTATCGCCGACCAGGCAGTGGAAAACTCCGGCATCAGGCAGGCTGCCCATCTCGACTTCGATCTGCAGGTGGATCCCAGTGCTGAGTCCACCATCCTCACCACCAACGAACAGGCTGCCGTCCGCGCCCTGACCCTCCTGCTCGACAATGCGATGACCTTCACCAAGCAACCCGAAGGCTTCCAGTCCGATCGTCAGGGTCAGAAAGAACGCGCCGCCCTCAAGGTGACCCTGAACGACACGCAGGTCGAGTTTGCTGTAGAAGACAGCGGCATCGGCGTACCAGCCGAAGAAGCCGAGCATATCTTCGAGGAATTCGTACAGCTCAACGAATACTACGAAGGCACGGGTGTCGGCCTAACCGTCGCCCGCTCCTTGGTGCGCCGCCTCGGTGGCGACATCACCCTCGACACCGCCTACACCGCTGGCGCCCGCTTCGTTATGACCCTCCCGAAATCAGAAAACTAAATAGAATTATTTTTTAATCAGCGAGGCAATCCAGAGAATGGCGACGGCACCGACGATGGCAGTACCTAACTGTCCTAA
>JAEEGJ010029062.1_pt1 | contig 10938 bp, 8 predicted proteins | sample 8958761 | NCBI WGS metagenome assembly JAEEGJ01 (sample SAMN16246546, study PRJNA631951) | gut metagenome | biome: gut microbiome; feature: rumen; material: RS-attached | host: Bos | place: Iran: Karaj | collected 2018-10
CGACCGTATAGACGCAATGCTCAAGGCTGAGCTTATCCAGGCTCTGCAGCCCGCTCTGGCGGTGCTTTCCGCAAGCGGCGTTTCGTACGACCAGATCCCCGCTCACACCGTTGAGGTGCGCGACGCTCTTAACGTAGAGCTCAAGGATACCTGGGGCAAACGCGGCATAGAGGTCTACTCTCTCAACATCGGCGTACCTTCGATACCCGAGGATCAGAGAAAGAAGATAACCGAGTGGGAGGAAACTTCCATGACGCTCAACCCGAACGTGGGCGCGGCGCGTTTCATAGGCGGTCAGATCTCCGCTATGAACAAAGCCGCCGAGAACGAGGGCGGAGCGATGAACGGTTTTATCGGCTACGGTATGGCTATGAACGCGGGCGGCCAGACGGCGTCGAACCTGTACGCCATGGGACAGGATCAGCCCGTACAGCAGCAGGCTCCCGCAGCCGGCGGCTGGGTATGCCCGAAGTGCGGCAAGCAGGCGACAGGCAATTTCTGCCCGGAATGCGGTGAAAAGAAGCCCGCTCCCGCCGGAACATGGATCTGCCCGAAGTGCGGCGCGTCCAACACCGGTAAGTTCTGCCCCGAGTGCGGCGAAAAGAAGCCCGCTCCCGCGGAGTGGACCTGCCCGAAGTGCGGCATGCTCAACACGGGTAAATTCTGCGCGGACTGCGGAGAAAAGAAGCCCGAGTGATCGGATAAATAACGTATAAGGCAGTAAAAACGGCTGCTCATCCGGGAAAGCCGGGTGAGCAGCCCGTACTATATGGATATGCAGAAAATAATTTCCTGGTTCAAGAATTATTTTTATTATTATAAGTGGTATTTCATAATCGGCGCGTTTCTTCTGACTCTGACGGTCGTTCTTGTCGTTCAGTGCAGCTCGCAGGAAAAATACGACGTGTATATAACGTACGCGGGACCTGACAATATTTCAAATCAGGTCGAGGATATACGTTCCTCCGTCCGCTCCGCGTATACCACAAAAGAAGAGAAGAGCGCGGGCGGGATCTCCGTGCGCGATATAATATGGGTAAACGACGGGCTTGCGGCGGAGTATATCAATAACGGGATCTACTACGACCCTAAGCAGAATACGGACAACGCAACGCTTCTCTTCAATGAAATAGCGTCGGGCAACTCTTTTATATACATCCTTGACAGACAGCAGTACGAAAAGCTGAAAAAGGACGGTGTTTTTGAGCCTTTGGCCGATATTTTCGGAACGAAGACGGCAGAGTGCGCGATCGATGAGTACGGCATAGATTTCAAGAGCACCGCGTTTGCAAAATATTTTGAATGCTATAAGGAATGGAAGGGCGATCTTGTTTTGTGTATGCGCTCCGATACGCTGTCCGAAAGCCTTATAAACAGACTTAAAGGGAGCAAACAGTACGAAAGATCATATAAGCTCCACAGGCAGATATTTATGGATTTAGTTGAATTTGAGGTAAAATGATATGAAAAAATACGATATTGCGGCGTTTATATGGCCGTCATACACGGGACGCGAGGACAGAAGTCTTATTTTCTGGCCGGACGGCGAGGGCGAATGGCAGAGCGTAAGAAAAGCCACGCCCAAATTTGAGGGTCACTTACTGCCGCGCGTGCCGCAGCTCGGCTACAAGGACGAGGCGCTGCCTGAGACGATGGAGGAGCAGATAGAGCTCGCCACATCTCACGGCGTGAACGTCTTTATTTACGACTGGTACTGGTACGACCGCCGTCCGTTTCTTGAAAACTGCTTAAACGACGGTTTTCTGAAAGCGAAAAACAGAAGCAAAATGAAGTTTTATCTCATGTGGGCAAACCACGACGCCGGCTATACCTGGGATAAAAGGCTTGCCGGCGGGCGCGACGTGCCCGTTTGGCTCGGCGCAGTCGACCGCACGCAGTTCGACATTGTAGCCGACAGAGTAATTCTAAAATATTTCAGTCAGCCGGAGTATTATAAGATAGACGGAAAACCCGTGTTTTCGATCTACGATATAGACAACCTGATAAACGGTCTGGGCGGTATAGAGCAGACGAAGGCGGCGCTTGAAAGCTTCCGTAATAAAACGGAAAAAGCCGGGCACAAAGGGCTTCATCTGCAGCTCATCCTCTGGGGCGAGCGTATGCACAACTTAAGCGGCGTTGACGGCGAGCATCTGTATTCCTCGCAGATCGCAAAAACACTCGGCTTTGACAGCACGACGAACTATCAGTACGTCCATTTCGTAAACATAGACCGCGATTATAACGAGGTTATGAAGGACGTCGTCGTCGAATGGGAGAAATTCTCGGACTTCGGCGTCACGTACTACCCGCACGTATCGGTCGGCTGGGACAACAACCCGCGCTTCAATATGTTCCGCCCGGGGATATTGAAAAACAACACGCCGGAGAATATAGGAAAGGCGCTTATTGCCGCAAAAGAATTCGCGGACAGCCACGGCGTGAACCTCATAACCGTCAACAGCTGGAACGAGTGGACGGAAATGAGTTATCTTTTGCCGGACAACGTATACGGAACCGGCTATCTTGATCAGATTAAAAAGATATTTATATAAAAAACACTTGAAAAATACATACCTGTGTGATATACTGAATATACAAAAACAAAGGATGGTCAGAGTATGTCGATATTTGAACAAGTAGAATCTGAAGTAAGGTCTTATTGCCGCTCATTCCCGGTCGTTTTTGACAGGTCGGAAGGCTGTTATATGTATGACGAAAACGGGCGCGCTTTTCTTGATTTTTTTGCAGGCGCGGGCGCTTTGAACTACGGTCACAATAACCCTTATATCATAGGAAAAATGACGGAATATTTAGCGCACGGCGGGATCCTGCACGCGCTTGATATGAACACCGTTGCAAAGCGCAAATTCTTAGAGGATTTCAACAGCCGGATATTACAGCCCAGAGGACTTGACTATAAAGTCATGTTCCCGGCGCCCACAGGCACCAACGCCGTTGAATCCGCGTTCAAGCTTGCGAGAAAAGTGAAGGGAAGACAGACGATCTTCGCGTTCCAGGGCGCGTTCCACGGTATGTCGCTCGGCGCTCTTGCGGCAACGAGCCACGCGTATCCGAGAGCCGCTTCCGGCACGCCTTTGCTCGGCATTACGTTCATGCCGTACCCGTTCGGCTTCAACAAGAGCTTTGATACGATAGGATATATAGAAAACGTAATAGAGGACGACCATTCCGGCTCCGAGCTGCCCGCCGCCATAGTTGCGGAAACCGTGCAGGCGGAAGGCGGCATCATACCCGTTGACGTGGAGTGGCTGAGAAGACTGCGCAAGCTCTGCGACAAGCACGGCATACTTCTTATAATAGACGATATACAGATAGGCTGCGGCAGGACGGGCGAATTCTTCTCGTTTGAAAAAGCCGGTATAGTGCCTGATATGGTAACGCTTTCCAAATCAATAGGCGGCATAGGTCTGCCCATGTCTCTGCTTCTTATGAAGCCGGAGCTTGATATATGGGGCCCTGCTGAGCATAACGGCACGTTCCGCGGCAATCAGCTTGCTTTCGTCGCGGCGGACGCGGCGCTCGACGTGCTTGAAGATACAAAGCTTCTCGATCACGTTAAAGATATGGAGCAGGTCGTAGTAAAGTACATAGAAGAGAATATATTACCCATAGACAGCCGCATAGAATACCGCGGACGCGGACTTATTTACGGTATTGACTTTACCGCGCTCGACCCGTCCGGAGCGCTTGCTGGAAAGATCTCAAAGAAATGCTTTGAAAAGGGACTTATAATAGAGCGTTCCGGCAGAAACGACACGGTGCTTAAGATACTGCCGCCGCTCGTCATAACGGAAGAAGAACTCAAAAAAGGTCTTAATATAATTGCCGAGTCCGCAAAAGAAGTGATCGGCTGATTGGAGGAGCAACATGAATAACGAACAGAATTTTGAAAACCTTGCGCCGGATGAAAAAAACGCTCTTCAGACTATGAAGAAATTCTTGGGACTTGAGCATTTTGCGTGGAAATTCGGCGCCATCGTAACGCTTATCAGCGCGATAATCATGGGATTTTCGTCCTTTATAATGATCATAGTCGGCATTGCGACAACGGTCGCCTCGCAAAACCAGTATAACGGCGACGGCGTTGCGCCCGCGATCAGTTTTATCATAATGGGCGTTATGTATTTTATGATCGTCGTTCTCGGATTTATTCCGGAAGCAGTCGTCTGCTTTATGATGATAAAGAAGGTGGAATACTACCAGAGCACGCTTGATACCGATATTTCAATAGCGCGCACGCGCTGCACGTCCGTCGGTATGATAGTATTCTGCGTTTTGTTCAACACTCTGGCAGCCGTATTCTATATCATAAACTTCGCGCTGACGAAGAAAAACGCCGCGGTTTTTGACAAGCTGGAAGCGGCGCAAAAAGGTAACTGATATGAAAAACTGCGTTCAATGCGGCGCCGCCCTTGACGACAAAGCGGCGAACTGCCCCGTTTGCGGCGCACCTCAGCCGGCTGCGAACGTAAGATATGAAGACAGCGTCTTGTCCGAAACCGGGCGTTTTCTGCGCTACGAAAAGCTGGCGTGGAAGATAAAAGGCATAGTGCTGCTTGCGATAAGCGTTCTGATCTTCTCGCTCGGTGCTTTCATGTTCGTGTTCGGTCTGGCGTACGGTATACAGCCGACGTATGAATATCAGCCTATGGCGGTCATCTTCGTGTTCATTATAATGGGCATGGTGTATATGGAACTTGCCGCGACGTATATAGTCCTGGCAATAGTAAACCTTGTCATGGTAAACAAGGTAAGCTTTTATCAGGACGCGCTTCACACGGACGTGTCCGTCGTGCGTAAACGCTGCGGCTCGGTCGGTATGATTGTACTCGGCGGTATATTCAATTCAATAGCCATGGCGTTTATCATAGTCAACTTCGTAAGAACGAAAACGAACGCCGCCGCGTTTGACAGACTGGAAACGAAAAAACAGATATAACCGGAGGAAATTTATTTTGAAAATAAAGGCCTTTTTAATGACGGTCGTCTTTATGATCGCGGCGGCGATAACGTGCGCCGCATCCGCAAGCGAAGGGCTGATCAGTGAAAATACTGACTACGGCGGAGATTGGCAGGTAAACGGAACGACTTACGTCTGCAAAGAACGTATAAAGTGGCCGGATTTCGGTTTTTACTCTCTCGGAAACACGTCGGAAAAGCTGAAACTTTATATGGAGTTGACGGTTTCCGATAAAAAATCCGAACCGGATGAGCTTGGCGGAGATTCCGGATTTCTTGTCGGCGTAACTGACGTCAACGGCAACGGCGTGATAGAGGAAGGTTCTGACGAATACTACCTTATAGATGTGGCAAGCAGTACGGACGGCGGTTTTATAGGCATTGAAAAGAACGTCGGCAAATGGGGAGACTGGGCGGCTATAGACCGTTCCACGGGCTTCCGCGCCGGCGACAAGGTCGGACTCTGGCTCATATACGATCCGGAAAACGCGCACTTTGAAATATACATATCCGATATAGCAGAAGACGGCAGCGTTATGACGGAAATAGAGCCGTTCCTTGAATGGACGGACAAAAGCGATCCTCTGACCGGAGCGGGCTACGGAATATGCTCAAAGATAACGAACAGTACGTTTACGAACGTGACCGTCGCTCACGCGGAAAACGCGACTCCTCCGACGGAACGCGGCTATACCCCGCTTGACGAAACGGCAAGCTCGCTTATGATTGCCGATTTCACCGATCCCGCGGTCGTTGCGAAAATGATGGGGACCGGAAACGACTGCACACTTGAATACGACGAAGTTGAAGGGTGCATGAAGATAACCGTTACGGGAGGCGACCCGTTCTTCTATCTTCCCATGAATATGTCAAAATATTTCAACGCGGACAGATATACAACGGTCGTTATATCTTACAAAACGGAAGAAGACTGCGAAGGCGAGATATTCTATACGTCAACGGAATCGCGTACCGATATTCAGAAAAACCATATTTTCTATTATATGGATGCGACGGAGGACTACGCCGAGCTTGAAGTCAATATGCTTGAGGACGAATACGGCAACTGGTATGATCAGGTACGTTCTATACGCATAGACCCGGACAGATACGGTTCGGAGGATACGGTATTCTATTTCAGATCCGTATCAGTAAAGACGGAAGCTGAGGAAACCGCAGAAGAAACTGAGAACGAAACGGAGACCGAAACGGAGACCGTGACTGAAACAGACGTTACGGAAACAAAGACCGAAGCCGGTCAGCCGACTGATGAGGAACAGACAGACGCGGAGCAAACGACCGCAGGTGAGGACGAGCCCGGAAAGAAAAGCTCAAATACTGTCCTTGCCGTTGTCATGTGTTCCGTCGCCACCGTATTGGTCATAGCCGCCGTTGTTGTCGCGATCATATTAAAAAAGAAAAAGAATAGCTGAATAGAAGCGGAGAATAAGAATTAAGAGGCGATAGGGGTTAGTCTATCGCCTCTTTTTATAAATGTTTGCTTTAAAAACTCCTTCCGTCTCGCGAAAGGCGTGAGCCGCCTCCCTCACAGAGGGAGGCAAACGCTTCTGAATTCTTAATTCTTAATTCATAATTCATGAGGGGAGACCCCTCCCCTACAAAATTCAAATCAGCGAAGTTTCTACCAGGCAATACCTTTCTTCATAGGGCCACGGTCTGTTGTAGCTCCAGATGCAGGATTCGTAGTAGAAGCTCTGCGGAGAGACGGCAAAGAGTTCGCCGCCGGTGTTGTGGTGCGGGCCGAGCAGGTTTCTCAAGTTGTTCGCCATAGTGAGCTCCACTTCGTTTTCGCCCGGTTTAAGATATTCCGTTATATCAAGCTCGTACGGGGTAAACATAAGAGTTTTGACGTCGGTACCGTTTATCTTTACGTGTATCGCGTTGACGCCGCGCTTGTCAAAGCGGATGAGCGTCGGCTTGCCGTCGGATACGATATTCTTTTTAAACGTCAGCTTGCCGGAGAAGAACGGGAAGCCCTGCAGATCAAGTCTGTGCAGATATACTTCATCCGCCGGCTTTTCTATTATAATATCGCCGCCGAAGAAGTACGCGTCGTGCGGGACCTGCTCAAATTCGCCCTGCAGTCTTACGCCGAAATCGCCGACAAGATACATGGATTCTATCTCCATATCGTATGTCAGCTTGTTTTTCTCGGACTCAAAGACTTTCGCCTTTTCCATATTCTCGTACACTTCGGGCGACTGGACGAAATGCGTCTGAAGCGTTATTTTGTTTTCGCCGACTGTGAAAAGCCCGGATACGTCAAGCAGACGGAACGCGGAGTCGCGGAAGCAGCCGCAGTCTTTCTTATCAAGCGGCTTGCCGTTTACGGTTATATCGAATATCTCCGGCGTCTCGCAGGCGAGCAGCAGTTTTTCCGGCACGTATTCGGCTTTTACCGTGAATTCGCACTTTATGTCAACGGGTCGGCCTAACTCGTACGCCCTCTGCGCGACGTTTAAAATGTAGCCGTTTTCCTGCTGGAGCTGTCCGTCAAACCAGTACGTGCATTTATCAAGTGTCAGGCTGTTAGGCGTTTTTCCGGCTATTTTCCACTTGCCGCCAAGATCAAGAACCTGTTTTTCCACAGCCGCGGGTTTTTCCGCGTGAGGCGTGCCGTCGTCAATGACGATAAGGCTGCTCATCGGCGCGAAATCGTATTCGCCGTAGAAATCGGTAAGATCTCCGGTCTCCTGCACGAGCATTTTGCCGCCGCAGTTGATCTTTGCAAACTGACTATCCGACGTTGAGTTTACGAAATAGTGCATCGTAAATCCGTCAAATATGCGCTTTGTGTAAGTAACGTTTGCATTGTCTATTATCTCGTTTGCCGCGAGCTCTTCCGGCGCGACGATCATGCCGCCGTTAGCCTTGAACTGCGCAAGCAGTTTTTCCGTGTTTTCAAAGAAGAGGATATGCGGCGGGATGATGACCTTTTTATATCTCATCTCGCCTATAACGAGCGTGTCGCCTTCCACTCTGCCGTGGCGTTCGAGCATTATCTCGTCACCCAAGTGGAAATTGATGTGTTTGCGCTCCAGCTTGTCTATTATCTTCAGCATCGCGTCGTTATAATCCTGTATGCCCGCGTTGTCGCGGCAGTTGAACAGTGTCCAGGCACTTGTCATATTGTGGAGCAGAAGCGTGTCAACGTCGAGCTTGCCCTCGGAGAGTATCATGCCCGTGCGCGAAACGGCGTCGTTCCACTGCTTGTAGTACTCCCACCACGGCTGCTGATAATGCATTGCCGGCGGATAGTCGCGCTTTCTTATGCCGCGCAGAGAATAGCCCTCAAGATGCTGGCAGAGCAGGTTGACGCCGCGCACCATCATCCATTCGTAGTTGCGTTTAAGCTCCTCGTGGCTGACGTTATGACCGCAGAGCGCGAAGCTTTCCGTAAGTATCTGTTTTTTGCCGGTCTGCGCCGCGGTGGAGGCGAGCTGATGTATGGTAAGGCACGGGAAGATCGGGCGGCAGAGCCAGTCCATGCCGGGGATATCAAAATATTCGTAGTGCGGCATGCACGCGCCGTTTGAGGTTATCTGCCAGTCTTCTCTTTCTTCAAGCACCATGTGACCGGTGAATTTTAAGCCGTGGTTAACGCACCAGTCGTGGATCTGCTTCATGAAATTCTCTGAGAAGAGCATTGTAACAAGACGCCAGAACTTTACGCGCGTGTTTACGTAATCGTCCTCCTCGTAAAACAGCTTGTATAACTGCGGCAAAAGCTCTTCACCGTATTCATTTTTGTATTTTTCCGGCAGAGTAAAGCTCCACGGAATGCCGTCGCGGGAGATCTGCGGCTCGTCCGTGAAAAAGCCGTCAAAGCTGCTTTTATATCTGTCATAATACGGATCGTATATAACGCGTATGAATTCGGCTATGACCTCACGGTCAAGCGTGTCCACGTAGAACGGGTTTACATCAAAATAGTATAAAAATCTGCCGTCGCGGTATATTTCGTGCTCGGATTCACTCTTGTCTTCAAGCTTTGCTATACGCAGGTATTTCTGCTGATATTTGAGCCCGAGCCCGTTTACCTTGCCGCCGCCGAAACCGGACGGCCAGCCGTTTTCATCGTACGCCCAGGCGTGCATACCGCGCTTCTCAGCCTCGTCTATCGACGCGGCGACGTTGTCAAACCACTCTTCGCCCATGTATTCGGTCTGCAGTCCTCCGCGCGCGTGCATGAAGAAGCCGCCTATGCCGACGTCGTCCATCAACCCTATCTGCCGTCTTGTTTCCGCCGTGTTCAGCTTTTCGTTCCACGACCAGAACGGCACGGGACGGTATTTTTTGTCCACGTTTTTGAAATCCATAATAAATCTCCTTTTATTATAACGACAGTTTAAGTCCGTCGTATGCTACGTTTATGTTATCCTTTTTACATATCTGCACCGTTTCCGCGTGGGATTTGTGTAAAGAAGGCGCCAGATGCGAGATATAGACGAGCGTGTGATCGTCTATCGTGCCGACGGTGCGCAGCGACGGGAGCATAAGCCGTATCATCGGTATGCTGTTGTGCTCGCCCATGCGGTAGTCGCCCTCGTAGTCGCCGCACGTTCCGTCAAGGACGCAGAGGTCGAGGCCGGCTTTCCACAGCTGCATATACGTTCTGAAAAGCAGCCAGCCGCCGTCCATACCGTAAAATATCTTTTTGCCGCCAGCTTCTACCAGAAGATGCCGCGGGAAGACTTTTTCGTCGTGGTTTGCCGGCAGACCCGTTACGGAGAAGTCCTCGTTTATATCGTATTTTTCATAGTTTGTCATCTTGACAACGGTCACGTTTTCTATCTGCGGCACGACCGCGTCCTCGCGCACCCAGAGCGTAACCGGGTGATCCTTTGCGATAAATGCTATGTTGTCCGGGTTGAAATGGTCGCTGTGCAGATGCGTGATTATTATATCCGTCACTTTCTTCGTATCGTATCTGGCGATGCGGAAAGAATCCGGACAGTGCGGACCGCAGTCAAGCAGATACCGCCCGTTTATCAAAGCGCAGGAAGCGCGGCGCGCGTCAAAATCAAATCTGTTCTTGCAGTCGCCCTGCAGACGCGGTGAAAAGTCCGCCGCGCAGGTGCCTAAAAACGTAAATTCAACCGACATTTTTTTCTCCTCCTAAACAGCTTTCATACATATTTTACCACAAAATTTCATATAGTCAAGGCATATTTTATCCGGCGGCAAAAATTAACAAACCGTTTTATAATTATATAAGAACAAAGAAACCGGCCGCCGCATAACGCGGTGACCGGTGATTTCTTTTATTTTAATTGACTTTGTCTCTTATTCGGCGATAAGCTTGCTCAGAGCTCTGAACAGCGCGACAACGTCCTTGTTGTCTACCGCGGTGTCACCGTTTACGTCATACAGCGATTCGTCCTCTATTTTTTCGGATCCGGAAACGTATCTGAACAGGGCGACAACGTCTTTGTTATCCATATAGCCGTCGCCGTTTATATCCTTCGCCGCGTCGCCGTTTATATCTTCGTCCGTCTCTTCCGGCTCGGTCCCGGATTCTTCGGGGTCGGTCTCGGTTTCCTCGGGCTCGGTGGCGGGTTCTACTATTATGTACTCGAACTCGAACGTTACGTCATACGAGGAAACGTTCCAGTCGTTGACGTTGCCGTTTAAGCAGGTACGGCCCGTTGCAAGTACGGCTTCACCGTTGCAGGGGATGTAGCAGATCATAGCGGTGCAGAATGCATATTCATCATAAGGATCAAATACGGTAAGCGGTACGCCTACGCTGTTTACGGCAGCCGTTCTGTCGGCGCTTGCTATCATGCTCCACGGCACGATACATTCAAAGCACCAGCCGTCGTCGGTCACGGTGTATTTTCCTACGTAACCTTCGTCGTCGTAAGCGTCGTAAGCCTCGTCCGCGTTAGATCTCCAGTTGTGTCTGAAAACGTGGAGCTCGTCCGTTCCGGC
>JAEEGJ010029063.1_pt1 | contig 10938 bp, 9 predicted proteins | sample 8958761 | NCBI WGS metagenome assembly JAEEGJ01 (sample SAMN16246546, study PRJNA631951) | gut metagenome | biome: gut microbiome; feature: rumen; material: RS-attached | host: Bos | place: Iran: Karaj | collected 2018-10
TGCGTCCGTCGATCCCGACAAGCTCCGAATCGCACCAGACCCTCATCCCTTCGGGAGTGGCGCTAACGTGGGACACGTTGACGTGTGTGCCTACCGTCTCGTAACCGGCGTCAAGATAGGGCTGGACGCTGAGCCGGCAGGTCCTCTCCATAAGGGTGATCATCAGCGGGGTCGCGAAGACCCTCACGGTTCCGCTGCCGATGTGGCAGGCGAGTAGCTCAGGAGTGACTGTTTCTTCCTGGTAGCCTTTTATTCCTAGTTCAACCATATTCGTTTATTTTAAGAGCGCTTCAAGTTCGGCTGCAACGTGACCCGGAAGGATGATGTGGTGGTTGCCGATAGGGTCGGTCAGGAAATAACTTGCTGCGCCTGCGGGCAGGCGAAGCACCACCTGGGTGCGGCAGAGGTCCGGTTTGGCTTCGTTCCTTATGAGTTCGCCCTCACAGGCAAAATGCCTGGAAAGGTCTCCCGCCACCTTGAACACAGTCACCGGCCCTTCAGGAATATGTCCACGTATTCCTACTCCTATCCCAGATTCGAAATGGGTGTCCAGCTTGAAGGAGGAGACCATGTCGAGAGGGACAGTGCAATGCGAAAAGACCATCTCGCCACTTTCTGGATCGATGTTGGACGGATTGGCCTGGAAACCGCTGACACCTGTCACGGCACGTCCTATCATCATCGAAAGCATCGCCGGGACATCTCCTTCGCAACCTGCTACGATACCTTCGGAATTCAGCCTGGCAAGGGCGAGACATCCGGTGTTGTGGACGGAACCGAGAAGGTCAAAACACCTGACCGTAAGGCCGGAGAGTCCATATTCAGATACGAGGGTACGGAAGGCTTCATAAAGCCTGAACGCTCCGGGAACGGCCTGCTTGACGGCGGTCGACGACCCCATATAAGCCTCGCCGGCAGCCTCCCGGGACCTTTGGAGGTCGTCAGTCAGGGATGAGTATTCCTCCATGAATTCTTCCATGGGAATATACTGGAGGTTGATCCCGAGACGGTCGAAAATTGTCTCACGGTCGAAACCGCTGGAAATCAGCCAGTCAGAAGGATGACCCACGATTCCGAGAGTGGTATACTCTAGGGAACGTCGGGCAGTCTCGATCCTTGAGACCGCCTCCAGGCGGGACCGTATATATGCCGGGCTGCCATGCAGGATTTCACCCCTCTGGCCTTCCCTGCGCAGATAGGACAGTATCTCCATCGAGGCAGCCAGCGAGTTGCTCTTCCCTGAAGTGAGCAGCAGGATGGTCTGGCGCGAAAGTCCCTGCAAGGTAGGCAGCAGTTCCTTGAAAAGACCTTCGGTCCCTCCCGTGCGCACATAGATCAGCGACAAGTCGCTTCCGTAGTCGCTGAAATCATCTCCCTTGAATGAATATTCAAGACCCAAAGAGTCGAGGAATTCCCTGGTGACGGCATCGACGGTGGCCTTGTCGTGAAGCGGAGAAGTCAGAGTGAATATTGAAATCATGGTATTCGGATTTGTCTGTAAAGTTAGTATTTATTACCTTTACTTTCGCTGAATATCAAATCCTCACCATAATGAAACCCACAAGATTCCTTTCCGTGCTGACTGCAGCGCTCGCAGTCACACTGATTTCCGGTTGCGGTGCATCCCGCCGTGCAACCACCTTGCAGGTCGGCTCTTTCAACATTCGCTACGAGAATCGCGGAGATTCCCTCCGGGGAAACGGTTGGGGCCAGCGATGCCCTGTCATCACCCAGCTCATCCTTTTCCACGACTTTCAGATATTCGGGACCCAGGAAGGAAAGATCAACCAGTTGGAGCAGATGAAAGCCCAACTCCCCGGATATGACTATATCGGCATTGGACGCGATGACGGCGTACATAAGGGCGAGCATTCTGCAATCTTCTACAATACCGGACTGTTCGACCTACTGGAACATGGTGACTTCTGGCTGTCCCAGACTCCGGAGGTACCCAGCGTTGGCTGGGACGCCGCGATGAACCGAATCTGCACCTGGGGACATTTCAAGGCCAAGGAAACCAAACAGGATTTCTACTATTTCAGCCTCCACATGGACCATATCGGAGTACAGGCCAGGATGGAAAGCGCGAAACTCGTGGTCAACAAGATCCGCGAGATCTGCAAAGGCAAGCCGGTGGTCCTGACCGGAGACTTCAACGTGGACCAGACCAATCCCATCTATAACGTGTTTGTCGAAAGCGGTGTCCTTGCAGACAGCTATGAAGTCTGCGAGATCCGCTACGCAATGGACGGTACCGCCAATGGATTCGACCCCAACAGCTTCACCAACAGCAGGATAGACCACGTCTTCGTATCTCCGCAGACAAGGGTGATCCGTTACGGCGTCCTGACTGACACATACCGCACGATGACTCCCGAGGCCCAGAAGTACGAGAACGGAAACTTCCCCAAGGAAATATCCTTCCAGGCTTACCAGGCCCGTACTCCCTCGGACCACTTCCCCGTCAAGGTAATCCTCCAGTTGCCAAAGAAGTAGCCTGAACCATGAGACAGATAATGCGAATCACAAGAATCATCCTGGCCGCGTCGGTTATGGCCGTCATATCATTCTCCGCAAGTTCCTGCGGAAGCCGTACAGACAAGGAACTGAAAGCCGTTGTACTGGACATGTGCAAATACATCCCGGACCACGGGCTGAGGGACGATGCCGGGGAGAACCTGACACAAAGCTATTTCAAGGCTTATTCCGGTGCCCTGAACTCAATACCGGAAAACGACGGCATGATCGGTGACGAAGAGTTCCTCTACTATTTCGTCTCCGGGCAGGACGGAGAACCTGAATTCAAGGTCAAGTCGGTCAAGCAGAAAGGTGACAGCCTCATAGCGAAGATAACCCTACAGGACAATACCCTCCACACAGTTAAACTCGTCAAGGACGGCGGCCGTTACCTGCTGGACGATTTCGATGACACCAAGCAGCAGTGCCTGGATTTCATCAAGTCCCACCGGGATTATTCAGGAGAATGGGCCGAGAAGACAGCTGAAAGGATCGTGGCTGCCTTCACCCGCGAAGGGGAAGGTTACAAGGTATGCATAGGCTGGCGTGAAGAAGGACTGGCACAATACGAAATCTGGGAAATGACAGCTGTCCAGGACGGGGAAGGAGGGCTGGCCTATGATGACGGCTCCTACAAGATCCGCCGGTACGAGCGTCAAGGAGACAAGGAATATAAAGAAGAAACCATCTACACCGAAGGAAAGGGAACGTTCCGTCTTAATGAAGAAGGCGAACTTGTCTGGACCGACGGCAACGATGCCGAACAAGGAGAAACTGTTTTCATAAAGGCAAACTTCTCCACCGAATAGAAAGATGTCAAGACTGTCGGAGAACATAAGGAACTTTGGCCGAGGCCTGGCAGGAAGCGTCAGGGAATATCCCCTGGAAACGCTTCTGGGGCTGGTCTATTTCCTGTTGTTCGTATTCTGGAAAAAGGTTGAGACGCTGTCCGGAGGATCCGGGATGCCTAGCATGTTCGTCTGGTTCTTCCCCAACTACGTACTGCTTTTCACCCTGCACAAGTTCAGCAGGGAAAGCAAGGCGATGAAGGTCCTTTATTTCCTGTCGTGGTTCCTTTGGATACCCTTGCTGCTATGGGGGACGAAAGACCCGGGATGGAACGTGGGAATAGCATATATCCTGGCCCTCATACTCCTCGTCATCGGAGAGAGTCCGCTCGACAACGGATCCTATGGAAGGAATATCCTGAACATGGCCCTTAAAGTGGCTTTGGGACTTGTCATAGGATTATTGCTCATGGGTATCGTTTCGGCCATCATCGCCTCTGTCAATTTCCTGTTCGACCTGGAACTTAGGGATGAGTGGTTCACCTGGCCGAACGCCTTCATAGCACTGGTCGTGACCCCTCTGCTTTGTTGCTGGTCCGTCAGCCGTCCCTCCGTGGACACGAAGGAGAGCAAATTCCTCCAAATCGCAGTAGACTATATCCTTTCTCCCGCCCTGGTCATCTATGCCCTGATACTGTATGCCTATATCGCCAGGATACTCTTCCACTGGGAGCTGCCGAACGGTGGAGTAGCCTATATGGTACTCACTTTCACGGCCATAGCTCTCCTCTGCCACCTGTTCCGCCTCCAGATAGGGAAGAGACATTTCGAGTGGTTCTACAAGGCCCTTCCTGTAATCCTCATTCCCCCTCTGGTCCTGCTCTGGACGGGGGTGCTTCGCCGCATCGGGGAGTATGGCTTTACTGAACCCAGATTCTACCTTCTGCTTCTGACCATCCTGGTGACCGTTTTCGTAGCGATGCTGGCCTGGAAGCGTTCAAGGAATTTCCAGTTGATGACACTCATCCTGGCTGCAGCTGCCATCCTGTTCACTTACATTCCCGGAATAAGGGCGAAGGATTTTGAAACGCGGAGCCAGCGGAACAGGCTCGTGGAGGTGGCGGAAGGACTTGAAGATAACACCGCCAGGATAATCGAGCCACGGATATCGTCGGTCAACGACATCGAGGGACCCGTGGACCTGGGAGGATATACCCTGTTCATCCCACGTTCAGAATATCATTATTACGAGGATTCAGCCAAGGCGGTATTCTTCAAGGACGAAACAAGGACGGAACCCCTCCTTGAGTGCAATATACTCGAGATGCTTGAAGACGAAGGTAATGACCCTGCCGGCAAGCTCATCTACAGGAATGACAGCTACATGGCCGTGTTCAGCATGATTGAAGACAGGCGCGGCTCAGAAAGCATCAACTTCATCGCGTCCGGAGCGATGCTGTTCCGTAAACCTTGACGCTGATTACCAAGAACCGACATGTCCATTTTCCGTCATAGCGGCAATCCCTACGGGGTCAAGGTTACCGACAGCATATCGATGCTCGAGGCGATCAAGGCCATCGGGATCATTCCGTTCTTCGAGAATCCCGTGAGGGGATATTCAATCGAGGAACTGACGCCGCCAGGGTTCTGGCTGACTGACGAGCAGCTCGGCCCATGGGACTGGAAAGTGGACGTGGTGCAAAGCGGAGAGATCGTCTACGGGAAGTTCCTCTGCGGAGGGAAAGCGTCTTTCGCCACACCGGAGTGGTACGCCCACCTCAGGAACTGGCGGCTGTCGCAAGAAAAGCATAAGCCGTCCAAAGAAGGGAAAAAGGTCCTGCAAATGATAGGGAAGGACGGTTCCTGTACGGCCAGGCAGGTCAGGGAGCTGCTCGGAGTCAAGAAGAGCAAGGCAGACTCTGTCCTTGCCGGGCTGATGCAGGGCACAAGGATAGTGATCGGTGATATCCAGCGGGTTTACAGGGGGCCCAACCTGGAATACAAGGGCTGGCAGACCGCCTCATACTGCACTCCGGAATCCCTGTTTGAGCGCCCCGAGGAAGAATTCGGGCCCTGGCGCATAGGGGGAACCACCCTGAAATGCCACTGTACTCCTGAAGAATCCTTCTTAAAACTCGTGGAACATATCCGTGGATTGTTCCCGGAAGCAACGGAAAACGACATACGCAAAATAATCGCCTGACATTCAGACTACCATGAAATGGAATAAAGAATATTTTCGCAGGGTCATCCAGCATTATGTCAATATCGATGATGATATCGATACCGAGAATGCCGCAAAGCGGATAAAGGATGCTATCTGGTTCAGGGGTCCGAACGCATGGATCCTGGCCTTTTCGATCATCATCGCGTCAGTAGGACTTAACGTGAATTCCACGGCGGTCATCATTGGCGCGATGCTCATCTCCCCTTTGATGGGACCGATCATCGGCATCGGACTGGCGATAGGGACCAATGATTTCGAATTGCTGAAAAACGCCCTGAAGAGCTTTTTGGTGATGGTGCTGATATCCGTTGCGGCATCCACCCTTTTCTTCCTCCTTTCACCCCTCAGGTTGGTGAACCCGACCGAGCTGGTGGCCAGGACGAGCCCTACCATATATGATGTTCTCATCGCCCTGTTCGGCGGACTGGCCGGAATCCTGGAAAACAGCAGGAAGGAGCGCGGGACCGTACTGTCAGGAGTTGCGATCGCCACCGCCCTCATGCCTCCTCTCTGCACCGCCGGTTACGGCCTTGCCCATTTCAACCCGCATTTCTTCTTCGGAGCCCTGTATCTGTTCATCATCAATACCGTATTCATCATCCTGGCCACTTATGTGATGGTGAAATACCTGAATTTCAATACGGTTAAAGGAATTGACCAGGATCGTGCGACACGAAGGAGGAACCTGATGACCTGCATCGTGCTCATCGTGACCCTTCCGAGTATCTTCACCGCCTTCAACTTGATCAAGGCGAGCAACTTCGAAAGGGACGTCCAGGCTTTCGTAAGTGAGAACAAACTGGTTGGGCGCACATATATCTATGACTACCGGACCTTAAGGGACCATGGCCAGAAAGTGGAGATATCCGTCACCGGAGAGCGGATGTCCAAGGAGAAACGGGACATCCTGACCAAGTCGGCAGCGGAACACGGGATTAAACAGAAACAGCTGATAATCAAGGAAAAGGCTTTTGGAATGACCGAAAACGAGATGAGATCCCTCATAAAAGGCATCTACGACAAGACGGAACAGGAACTATCCAGCAAGGATGCGCGTATAGTGAAGTTGCAGGCGCGTCTAGATTCTCTTTCGGAAGTAGTGAAATCCCTGGCCGAGGAAACCCGGGAGCCTGAAAACAAAGAATAGGAATATGAATACATCAATGAAAGTCGGAATCATAGGAGCCGGGCATATCGGAGGGAAGATAGCCAGGACCATAGCCGAGACCGAAGGCGTGGACATCCTGGCCGTCGGTTCGAGGTCCTTCGGGAAGGCGGAAAGCTTCGCAAGGGAATTCAACGTTCCCAGGGCATATGGCTCTTACAGCGAATTGCTGGATGATCCCGACATCGACCTGGTCTATGTAGCCACCCCCCATTCCCATCACTTCGAAGTGACCATGGAGGCCATCGGGAAAGGAAAGGCCTGCCTGGTGGAAAAGGCTTTCATGGCCAACGCTGCCCAGACCAGGGCGGTCCTTGACCTGTCCAGGAAGAAAGGAGTCTTTGTGGGAGAGGCCGTATGGACCCGCTACCAGCCTGCCTTGGGAATCATCCGCAAGTTTATCGACGACGGAAGGATCGGCAGGATGCGGATGATATCAGCCACCCTCGCCTACAGCATAGAACACAAGCCCAGGATCATCCGTCCGGAACTGTGCGGAGGCGCCCTCCTCGACCTCGGGGTATATGCAATCAACTTCGTAAGGATGTTCTGTCCAAACCCGATCGAAAAGATCGACTCCCAGTGCATCCTGTCCGAGAGCGGGGTCGACCTGACCGAATCAGTCAGCATGACGCTGTCCGGTGGGATAATGGCCAACATCCAGAGTTCAGCATGCTGTGCCGGCTACAACACGGGGGTTATCGCCGGTTCGGAAGGTTACATAGTCGTAGACAATGTCAACAACCCCCACGTGATCCAGGTATATGCCCTTGGGGGTATCCTCAGGGAGGAACTGACCGTACCGGAATGTATCTCGGGTTATGAATATGAATTCCTGGCCTGCCGGGATGCGATAGGGAAAGGCTTGATCGAGCCGCCCCAGATGCCACATTCGGAAATCCTTTTCATCATGGAACTGATGGACTCCCTGAGGAAGGAATGGGGTGTCCGTTATCCTATGGACGGTCCTGAGTCATAACCCGGCCGAAAAGATAGAATTTGTAGTCGTTGAACCACAGGATTCCCTTTCCGTCGGCAAAGGTATAACTCGTGTAGAACGAATTTCCCATGTCCCTGGGCGAGAAGAGTTCAGGGGTGGAGAACCATATCGGCTGCTCGGCGTCCGGCACGAACGTGCCTTCTATCTTGTACAGCGGACCGCGGATCTGGTAGGCGGTTATTCCGTCGAAATCAAAAGTGTTGTGTATCAAGGCGAAATACTTTCCGCTGCGGGCTTCGGGACCGTTAAGGTCATAAATGGGGCACGGAGACCTCGGATGCCTGAATGCAGTACCTCCGTCCCTGTCCAGAAGTAGTTTCGGCGTCGACCAGGTGCGCCCGTTGTCACTGCTCTGCGACCAGACCGGATGACCGAGGGAGGATCTCATCAAGGCGAAAAGCCGTCCGTCGGGAAGACCGACTATGGAAGCCTCCTCGATTGCGGGCCCTTCCCTGGGAACATATTCGATATCCGTATCCACCTTGGTAGCATCGAACGACTGCCGGCCGGTGGAGAAGAAGGAAATCCTTATGTCACGGACCTCGGGGTCCTCGTCTATGTTCTCATATTGCCAGAACTCCACTTTGCAGCCGGCGCTCTCGTCGTAGGGCGCCTTGCCGTGCCGGGAGCAGCCCACAAAGTATTTTCCGTCTTCGCCGAGACGGAGCGGACGCTGCCAGTTGCACCAGGACGGGGGAATGGACGGGTCTTCCGGATCGGAATCCATCCTCCCGGGGAACGGGACCATTTCCGGCTCGCTCCATGTCTCTCCTGCATCGTCTGAATATCTTCCGTACATAAGTCCGCAAAGATGCTGTTTCACAGTCGTTTCCTGGTTCCAGAGACAATAGAGCCGACCGCTTTTTGAAAGCATGGGCTGCTGCCATCCGGCCACCGGAACCGGATTGACCCTGTCGTGGGAGCCGGCCAGCAGGACCGGGTCGGTCCAGGTCCTGCCGCCGTCCGGACTTTTGGAGAAGGCGATATGTTCGTCTTCGCAGGCCTCGTGCGATCCCTGGGTCCAGAAAGCGTACAACAGGCCTCTGGCAGGATCGTCAAGGACGTGGAAATGGTCGTTGAAAGTATCCCCTATCGCCGAGAAATCCCTCTTGGATTCGTCCTGGGGCTGTTTCGGAACATACACGACGAAATCGTGAGGGACTACGTCAATATCGGCCGAAGGGTCGATGTAGTGCCACCAGAAATGTTCGGGGTAGCGTTCCCGCCACTTTCCGACGTCAGTAAAATGCTTACCTAAGGCTTCGTCCGCGGAACCGAAACGGTGATATATCCCGGAGGCTTCGGTGCCCACCGTCCAGGGAGTCTGGTTGGCGGCGAACTGCCCGGGATGTCCGACCCATACTATGGAACCCTTCTTGGGATAAAACCTGCGGTCCAGGGCGAAGACCTGGGTAAGGACGGTGTTGTCACTCCTGAACGGAGGTATAGAGAACATCAGGGACAGGTCCCTGCGATGGATCTTCCCTTCCCTTTCCGGGGTATATTTGTCAGGGACATAGATTATTCCGTCGTCAGGCACACGCCTGGCGTCAATCCGCCCCCCTTTCTTCACTTCGCAGATCCAGCCTTCATGCTGGTCCGCCACAAGGTAAGTCCGTCCCGTATCCTTTACACCCAGGGAATCAGTCATCCTGCTTATTATCTCCACGGCCTCCGCAGCAGAATGGGCCTTCCGAGCCACGGCTGTCCGAACGGCGTAAACCTTTTCCTTGGCGGCACGGTTCCCCCGGAAGTGCGGACCTACGGTAGCGAGGCAGACGCCGTATTCATTCATGTAACTGTCGGAAGCCGCCTCGCCGGGGAATTCGAACCACAGGCTGGCACACCGGTCCTCCCCTGCCGGAACATTGTAGATGTTGAGCATCTGCTTACCGTCGAGATCGGTGTTATGCGCGAGGTACACGCAACCGTCCGTTGTGGCCTCCGCTCCGGCGATGACGCCGACACCGTCCCATCCGCCGTTCCTTCCGCAACTGCAGGCTGCGACGGCCACAACCGCCAACGCCCGGATATAGTTGATTGCCTTTCCCATATTCACAAATATACAAAAATGATCAGGACCCGGAATCCGTTGGCATTATCACGAATAATGAATTATCTTTGCGTCATAATAATCAAACAGGAATGAATATCAGGAAACTTTTAATGGCGCTTGCGTGCATGCTCTGCGTAGCCGCCTCCTCCGTCGCCCAGGACGAGATCAATCCTACCATCGTAGCTTCGATGAACAAGCTGGACTACAAGCCGAAAGTCAAGAAAAACAGTGTCGGTGAGGTAATCGGCGAGGTCGCAGTCGCCGTCCTTGCCGGACAGACCAGCAAGGAGATGCTCGGTTATGAGAACGCGGTACGTGCAGCCATTGTCCAGGGAATGTCCAACGCATACCGGCTCAAGGTGGTCGACGGACTGACCGAGGAGGATCTTGAATATCCATACGTCATCTATGTGGACGGAGACATCACCAACATGACCACGACCAACAAGACGGAAGTGGAGACCTATGAAGTCAAAGGTGAGAAGAAGACCCGCTCCAGGACTTATTTCCGCGGACAGATCGCGGTTACCCTCCAGCTCAAGGACGCGCACGACGGATCAGTGGTGGCCAGCCCCTCTTTCAACATAACCGAATCGGACGTGTCCTGGATCGAGACGGCTGAAGGTGCAATGAACAAAGCCCTTGAAGCCCTATCAAAAAAGGTCCGCATGTGTTTCAACAATATCTTCCCGCTCACCGGAAGCATCATCGAAAGGGCCGGTATCAAGAACGACAAGCAGAAAGAGGTCTACATCGACCTCGGATACGCAAACGGCTTGAGCGAAGGAGTGGTATTGCAGGTGTTCCGCAGCAAGATCGTTGCCGGAAGGACAGCCAAACAGGAGATCGCCCGCCTGAGAGTGAAGGATGTCGAAGGCGAAGATGTTAGCCTGTGCAAGGTAACCTCCCACGCCAAGGACCTCAAGGCAGCCCTTGACGCAGGAGAAACACTCATTATCGAGACCAAATAATCCGGATTCCTATTCCAGGTAGATATTCCTGAAAGCGAGGGGGCCTCCTTCGCTCTGGAGGGCTATGTATCCCTGCGTGAGCGAGAGAGTAGCCTCATTCTCAAGACTGCCGTTGATGTAGACGATCATCTTGTTGCCCTTGCAGATGATCTCGGCCCTGTTCCATTCCCCGTCGGGAAGTTCGATGGCCGCGCCCTGATGGACCCTCTTCTTC
>JAEEGJ010029064.1_pt1 | contig 10938 bp, 2 predicted proteins | sample 8958761 | NCBI WGS metagenome assembly JAEEGJ01 (sample SAMN16246546, study PRJNA631951) | gut metagenome | biome: gut microbiome; feature: rumen; material: RS-attached | host: Bos | place: Iran: Karaj | collected 2018-10
TTGGTATTGGATCATTTTCTACATATAATCCAAATACTATTTCTTTAGGTCTATTATATTCATATCCTGTATCATTAAATTCTTTAATATAACCCTCTTCTCTCATATTTGCATGGTTAGTTATTATTTGTTTACCATATGGATTATCATCTATCCATGTATAATGAATATTATGGTCATACTCTGTTACATTAGGTAAATTTCCATTATTATCATACTCAATTAATCCATTTCTTACCCAATTACCATTCTCACTTTCAACAAATTCATACTCATCATTAGTTTTCTTCTTATAAATATCAACGATATTTAAATGAGTTGCATCTGTTGATGTAACTTCATAACTATAAGTATGACCCCCGATAATATATTCGAATACATTGGTGAATACACCATATATATATAATTCATTACCTTCTTTATTTAAAGGTAAACACACTTCTTTGTTTTCGATATCCGCCTTATAAAAATCTTCTGGTTTATTAGAGCCTACAACATTTTTGTTCTTTAAAGCAAGATATCCATATTCATTCTTTTTTGGCACAAAGAAATTAATTGTTTTAGTTTCTTCATCACTAAAAACATCATTTCCAAATTTAATACACAAACTATCATATTCATTCGCATAATCTGTTTTATACTTATCAAGGACTTCTTCTTTAGCTACATATTTAGCGAGACTTCCATCATCATTATATTTAGGTAATCCTGTTGCTACCACATTCCACTCATAGTGATTACTAGGATTTTCACTATCACTTGTTACACTTACAGTTTTAACTACACTATTTTCATCATTTTCATTATATATATTATATCTTATGCTTTCAGGTCTTGCATTCTCATTTCCAACATCATCCCATTGTTTAGTGAACTCATAACTTGCTCTATCTAGTTTGTTTTTTATTACATAACCATCAACGATTGGGGTTAAAGAACCATTCCATTCATAATCCCAAATATGATATTTCATACTTTCATTATATTCGATATAATTATTGAAAGTTGCCTTCGGAAGAGGCGTGCCCCTAAGAATATCTGTACTAAAAAAATCATATTCTACAATAGTAGGAACTATATTAGTTATCTTAAGCCTATGAACATAATCACTTAAATCCAATTTTACATTTTTTGCTTTCACTGAAATAGTGTGGCCAGCATGATAATTTTCTGAACTCACGAAACCATAACTTGATCTATCTACATAATAAAATTGACCTTGATCATCAACAAATCCTATGTATGGACCTCCTAAAGAATCTTCTGAAAAAGTAATAGCTAATCCGTTATACTTATTCCAATCAACATCATAAATTGCTTTATAATTATCTACTTTTCTCTCAGAAAACAAATATTTACATTCTGTTAAGTCTTCATTATATTTAGGGAGATTAGAAACTTTCTTTTTCCATATATAATCATCAGTTGAATCACCATTTGCAATTTCTATCGTTCTAACTATCGTATTTGGATCCTTTTCATTATAAATATCTATTGTTGTCTTCGATGGTCTAAATGACCTATCATCTTCATCTTCCCATATTTTAGTTATTTCAATTTCTGTTAAGTTTATTGTGGAAGTAATTATTGTTTCATTCCCATAGGTTGTTATTTCATCTATCTCTAAACCATACGCTGGTCCCCAACTAGCAGAGTTAAATGATAAATAGAATTCACCTCCATATTTAGAAAGAGAATGCTGATAATGCCATCCATAACTATCTCCCGTTTTAAATGGATGAAAAGTCTCAGGATATTCATCATTAATTAACTCTTGAACTTTGTGTAAATCAGACATTTTGGCTTGCTCATAAAATTGTCGCCAATCATCATAGATATTAATCAATTTTATATCATCGTTCTTAGGTGATATATTTATCGTTAACCCTGCAATATATTCTGCAAAATTTGACGAATTACGTTCCATATCCACTATAACTTCTTTACAGTTTTCACCTCTTGGTTGGCAATAAATCATATTTAGAGTGTATATCTTTGCAATGTCTGCTTGTTCATTAATCTTTATCGTTATGCCCTCTTCAGAGTCATATGAATTAATATAGTTGGGAATCGCTTTTTCACGAACAACATATTCTATTATTTTTCCATTTGAATCATATTTAGGAATATCATTAAATACACCTAACCAATGTGATGAATCATTAGAATCAGCATTCGCCCTAGATAAAGTTACTGTCTTTATAATATTGTTTTGATCATCTTTTCTATATAAATAAAACTCAGAACTACTAGGTCTATTAGTTTCATAGCCATCATCATCCCAATACTTGTCAAAATTTAAATTAAAATTTCTTCTACTATATCTTATTACGTTTGATTGTGGAAAATTATAACTAATACCTTCTTCCACCCATTTATATTTAACAACCTCTTTAGAATTATTATTAGGATAATTATCACCAGAATAAATATCATAAATATTAGGGAACGCTTTTCCTCCATCATAAACATAACCATATTCACTTTTATCTGTTGGATAAATATATTCAATATTTAAATTATATATATCTCCTTCAAAGAAAACTGCTTTTCTCTCAAAATAATAGTAATCATCTTCAGTATTCATATTAATTGGAACACAAATAGTTTTTCCACTTAAATCACTATAATAATAGTCATTGCTATCATTATTTTTAAAATACGACCATCCTTGCCATCCTGAATTAATAAATCTACTACCAAGTATTCTTACTTTTTTGTTTGAATCTCCATTAAAAACATTATCTCCAAATTTTATACATAATCCGTTATAATTGGTCTTATTATAAGTAATCAAATAATCAGAGAAATTATAATTTGTTTTAATAATATATTCGGCTAAGCTTTCATCATCATTATACTTTCTTATATCATTAAAAGTTCCTACCCATTTGTTAGTATCATTATTATCTACATTAGCAGATGTTAAAGTTACTGTACTTACAATAGTATTCTCATCTAATACATTATATAAATTATAAGTTACACTAGCTGGTCTATTTGCTTCATAATCTTTATCATCCCATACTACTTCAAAAGAATAGTTCACAGTTTCATTAACATCACCAACCATGATTTCTTCTACTCTTTCTTTTTTACTAAATACTGTTTGTATTAAAGTCTTTTCTGTAAAAAGACCTAAGGTAAATATTGTAGTTAATAATACAAATAAATATATAGGTTTTAATCTTTCTATTTTATATGGCATAATAAACACTATCCTATCTAATAAAAGTATAACATTTATATCAATAAAAAAGAAGTTAATTATTAACTTCTTTTCATTTGTTTTTTAGAATAAACTATTAAGAATATAGATGCTATTAATAGTAATAATCCAATTATATAAGTTGTTATATTATATAATCCAGTAATTGGAGTTAACTCTTCTTTTTCATCTGGTACATAAGGCTCTTCCTTAGGTGTATTAATAAATTCTATTGTTTCGTTTCTTTCTAGAGTACCCTTACTATCACCTACTATCTCTACTTCATAATCACTTTCAATTTCTTTTATTTCATATTTAGAATCAGCTGGAATATTCTTAATCGTAATAGTTTGATTAGCTCCTAACTTAATATTTCCTTTTCCACCAGTAATAGTTCCTGTCCTATCACCAGTGTATTCGATAGGTTCTTCTACTCCTTCAATATTAACTTCAAATGTAAATTCTTTATTACTATTACCTTCCATTGTTTTCTTTAGAGTAATATCATATCTATCTTTTGCATATTCATTAACTATTTTTAATCTATTAACAGTATTACCATCTTGAGTATATGTGCCATCTTTATTAACCACAAGTGTTATATCTTGACATCTACTATAATCTTTAGGAGCTTCTATTTCTTTAATTGTATAAGTACTTGGTAATAATTTAACTTTTATTTCTTCAGTAGTACTTATTATTTCTTTTATCTTATCTCCATCTTTATTATAGATAGCTAACTTAGCACCACTTAATACTTTACCTTCAGTGTTTTCTTTAATTAATTTAACTTCTATTGGATTAGCGGTATTAATTACTTTATCATTTTCATATGTTACATCATATCCATAATCACTTATTTCTTTAATGATGTAATTGATTTGATTATTATCATTATCCTTGTCTCTTACATTCTTAAATTCAATATTACATTTATTGTTAATACACATACTAGTATTAACTGTTACCATTTCTTTTGGTATTGGATCATTTTCTACATATAATCCAAATACTATTTCCTTTGGTCTATTATATTCATAACCTGTATCATTAAATTCTTTAATATAACCTTCTTCTCTCATATTAGCATGGTTAGTAATTACTGTTCCGCCTGCAAATTGTTCATCATAATCCCATGTGTAATGTAGATATATTTGGTTATATACATTAGGTAAATTATCATTTATAAACTCAGCTGCTGGACCTACTTTATCCACAACCGTACTCATATAAGTATAATCTGTTTTATACCCTCTTGTTATCTCTTGAATATTTAGGAAAGCAGTACTACCTACAATATAAAAGTCATAGTGTCCATCTTCAACTGGTAAACAAACAGTCTTATTCCTTAGGTCATTTCTATTAAAGGATGGATTTACATACTCATAAGCAGTATTTTGAAGCATATAGTACTTACCATCTTTTCTTACAAAGAATTGAATAGCCTTATTATCATCACCATTAAAGACATTATCTCCAAACTTTACACATAAACTATTATAAGTATCGCGCGATTCTGATTTATATTTATCAAGAACTTCCTCTTTTGCTACATAGTCTGCATAGGATAAATCATCATTATATTTTGGCAAGTCTAAAATTTTACCTAGCCATTCATTAGGATTACTAGGGTTTGCATTATTACTTGTTAAACTTATGGTCTTCACTACAGCATTCATATCTAATCGATTATAGATATTAAATCTAACAATACTTGGTCTTGCATCTTCATTACCTGTATCATCCCATATCTTAGTAAATTCATAGTCTACCTTATTATATTTATTAATTATGATTGTAGCATTAGCTCTTGGAACGGTAGAACCCTTCCATGTATATACAAAATTAGCACGTGTATTTTCAGGTAGATTTGCATCTAAAAGTGGATAATTCTCATAAGTTGTTGAACTAATAATAGGACCATACATATTATTAATTCTTTTATTTGTTGGTTCATCATAACCATCTATATGATATGGAACAATATCAACGATATTAAATCTTTGATTATTTCTATATTCATTAGGAACAATAATTATTTTTCTTCCAGGGATATAGAATGATCTATTTGTAATAATATCATATCCATTTCCAACACCATATTGATCATTAGTATAACAATATTGCCTACTAGAACAGTTAACTACCGTATACGTACTATTTGCTTCATTCTCTGGAGTTAAATAGCCTAAATAAGTATCATATACTGATATATTATCTCCAAAGGTAACAGCAAGTAAATTATAATAATCACTAAAATCATAAATAGATTTATAACCACTTATTGGTCTTTCGATAATAGTATATTCTATCTCTTGTAAATCATTATCATATATTGGAAGATTATGTACTGTTACCTCCCATGTATTATCATCAACTCTATCATTATTTGTTAGGATAATTGCCTTAATAATTGTATTTAAATCCTTAGAATTATAAATATCAACGATAGATGAAGTAGGCCTTTCGCTTTCGTGACCTTGATCTTCCCATTTCTTAGTTATTTTAAGATCTTTAACATTAATTCTAGAAGTAATTAATAGTTCATTACCAAATGGAGTGATTTTATCTACTTTAATACCATATTCTCCACCCCAACTATCTCCAGCATAATGGAAATATAGTTTTTTAGCGTGATTAGATAAAGAACTTGAATAACTATAATCAAAATAATCATAAACAGAAACCGGATGATATGTTTCAGGATATTTATTACCTACTAGACTCTTAATTTCATGATATATAGAAGAATCTTTTCGATTATAAACACCAGGATTATCCCTATATTCAAAAGGTCCTATTCCATTACTGCTATATAATCTCAGATTTGAGAAATCTATTTTTAAAGTATTTCCTTGAATGAATTTACCTAATCCTCCATCTGATTGAATTGGATAATAATAATACCATCTACCAGTTCCTTCATCATAATAGTAAATATTAAAAGCTGTTGTATGACCAGTTTCTGAATTATCACTAAACTTAACGTAATATCCATCGTTTGTATCATATGATGTTATGTAATTTGGAATTGCTTTCTCTCTTACAACAAACTCTATTTTTTGCCCATCTTCATCATACAAATCAATACCTTCAAAATTCCCTACCCAGTGATATGAATTATTAGGGTCTGCGTTAGAACTTGTTAAAGTTACAGTCTTTATAACATTATTTTGATCATCCTTTCTGTATAAATAGTATTCAGAACTAGATGGTCTTAAATCTTCATGACCTTCATCTTCCCAATACTTATCAAACATAAGGTGTCCTCTTTTATGATTATTAATAACAACATTAGCTCCTGGATAATTACCATAATTTGTATTCCAAGAATACTTAGCTATCTTTCCATTTAAATGAGTTGGATAATTCTTAAGATCATAGAATTCGAAATTTTTTATATGACTATATTCGTCATCACACCAACTATAAACATCATCTAAAGTATCTTCTATAGTAGTCGTATATATTCTTTTTATATCAACATCAACATCGTTACCATCTAAATATATTTCTTTATCAGTATGATGTGAGGCACAAACTGTTTTATTAGCTAAATCTTCATAATAGAAATTATTATCATTAGTTCTAGTATTTAATAAATAATAATTATCCCATGTTGTATAACTATAACCAGATGAATTTCTTTCATATTCTTTTGTTCCAATTATTTTTAATGATTTAGTAGTATCACCACCAAATACATTATCTCCAAATTCAATACACAATCCATTATCATTTATAACATCATATTGTTGAACATAATTTTCTATCTCTTGTTGTTTAATAAGATATTTTGCTAATGATTCATCATCATTATACTTTCTAACGTTATTAAAAGTTCCTACCCATTTTCTAAAATCACTACTAGACATATTAGCAGGTGTTAAAGTAACAGTACTAACAACATTATTCTCATCTAAGACATTATATAGATTGTATGTAACACTAGTTGGTCTATCAACAGTATAACCAAGATCATTCCATTTAATTTCAAAAGAATAGTTCATAGTCTCATTTACATCACCAACCACGATTTCTTCTATTCTTTCTTTTTTACTAAAGACTGTTTGTACTAAGGTCTTTTCTGTAAAAAGACCTAAGGTAAATATTGTTGTTAACAATATAAACAAATATATAGGTTTTAATCTTTCTATTCTATATGGCATATAATCACCTTCTACTTTAAATTAAGTATATCATTTTATAGGATAATAAAAAAGATTTCTTATGAAATCTTTAATTATATTTTTTCTTTTTATAATATAGGGTTATTAAGAACCCTAGTAATACTAGTAAGAAACTTGTTAATAAGTATGCTAGTTTATTAATTCCGGTTATAGGAGCTGGTACAATTATTTCTTCTTTTGCATTAGCATTCGTAAAAGTAACTTTAATATCTCCTTTTATTTCACCAGTACTACTACCATCTATTCTCTTTTCATAATCTGAATCATTTGTAATAGTATACTTTGAATAAGTAGGTATCTTAATACTTATTTCTTCATTAGGTATTAAAGTAAATGAACTATCACCATTTTTAAATATTAAGTCCCCTTTTGATGAAGTCAAAATACCATTATAATTATCAATATGAATATTATAGTTAAATACTTCTTTATTACTTATTCCTTCTTCTATCTTATTTTCAATAGTTAAATGATAGAAAGCTGGACGAACAACAAGTACTACTCTATTTGTATTTTGTACAACATCATTAATAACAATATTGTTATCTTTATCAAATTTAAATAAAACATCTTCAGCATTTAAATACTCAAACGCTTCTTTTAATTGGGTTAACTTATATTCACCATCAACATCTAATTCTTTATTAACATTGATATCATTTGTATTACTAAATGTTGTTTTAGTTATATTACCATCATATAAATTAATTAGTTCAATCTTAATATCAGGGATTACTTCATTATATTCATTAACTAAATTTATCTTTATATTAAGATCATCTTTAGTAATCGTAAATCGATTTTTAATAGAACCATAATTTTTTCATGTCTCATCATCTAATAAAGTAAATTTAATATCTTTAAATCTTTTATAGCCCTTTGGTGAATTCTTTTCTGTTAATGTATATTGACCTCTTAGTAATTTAATAGTTGATGTTTTAACAGATGTCGTTGTTGTTAATATTTCTTTTCCACTCGAATCAATTACTGCAATAACAGAATCTACTATTCTATTATTATCTTTATCAAATAGATCAATATTAACATCTTTCATATTAACATCATTAATTATTCTTGTTTCTTGATAAGTTACATTATATCCATAGTCACCTATTTCTCTTACTATGTAGTGAATTGGATTACCATTATCATCATTTTCTCTTACATTTTGAAAGGTTATATTACATACTTTTCTTCTACATCTATTCTTTTCTAAAGTATTAATAATGATAGGTGTATCATTATTATCTTCATATAAACCTATTTTCATTGATTCAGGCCTATTATATTCATAGCCTTCATCATTAAATTCAATAACATAAGTTAAATTAGTAGTTTCATAAGTATCTGCAAGTAATACTTCGTTATTATTACTACTCTCATTACCAAAAATCATAAATAAACTTGCAATAAGAATAGTAGACATCATAATAGTACTTATTTTTAGTTTGTTTCGATTATTTAATTTTATTCTGTTCATAATATCACCTACTATTATTTAACAATTATAGTATATCATTTATTAATAAAAAAAGAAAAGATAACTTTTCTTTTTTATTCTGTCCATTTCCAATTTCTTACTTCTTCTATATCTTGACCATATTCTCTTATATATTCTTTATGCTTAACTAGTTGATCTTTACAATATTGATATAGGTAAGCCGTCTTATCACCATATTGAGGTAAATACTTAATAGCATCCATAACTAAATGATATCTATCGATATGGTTTTGTACTCTCATATCAAATGGTGTTGTAATAGTACCTTCTTCATTATAACCACGTACATGAAGATTCTTATTAACTCTATTATATGTTAATTCATGAATTAAGTTTGGATAACCATGGTATACAAAGACAATAGGTTTATCCTTAGTAAATAATGAATTATAATCTGTATTTGATAATCCATGTGGATGATTTTCTTTTGATTGTAATTTCATTAAGTCTACAACGTTAACTACTCTTACTTTTACATCTGGTAAATTCTTATGAAGAATATCAACAGCTGCTAGTACTTCAAGAGTTGGTGTTTCACCAGCACAGCCATAAACTATATCAGGTTCAGTTCCTTCATCATTACTTGCAAATTGCCAAATACCAATACCTTCTGTACAATGTTTAACGGCTTCTTCCATACTTAACCATTGAGGTCTTGGATGCTTTGATGCAATAATTACATTTATATAATTTTTACTCTTAATACAGTGATCAAAACAAGAGATTAAACAGTTTGCATCTGGAGGTAAATATACTCTTGTAATATCTGCTTTCTTTGTTACCAAGTGATTAATAAATCCTGGATCTTGATGCGTAAACCCATTATGATCTTGTTGCCATACATGACTTGCTAATATAAAGTTTAATGATGCTATTGGTCTACGCCATGGAAGTTCACTTGTTACTTTTAACCATTTAGCATGTTGACTAGCCATTGAATCTATTATTCTAACAAAGGCTTCATAAGAATGAATAAAACCATGTCTTCCTGTTAATAAATAACCTTCTAACATACCTTCACACATATGTTCAGATAGATATGAATCGATTATTCTTCCTTCTCTTGATAAATATTCATCATTAGGAATCATTGTTGCATTCCATTGTCTATTTGTTTCTTCAAAGGCATAATTTAGTCTATTAGATAATGCTTCATCTGGACCAAATATTCTAAAGTTATTAGGATTTAGTTTAATAACATCTCTTACGTATTTACCTAATTCCATCATGTCTTGAGCCATTACTGAACCTGGTTTATCTATTTTAACACCATATTCTTTAAAGTTAGGAATACGAAGTTCTCTTAATAATACTCCTCCATTAGCATGAAGATTAGAACCCATTCTCAAGTTTCCTTGTGGTAACAGTTCTTTAAGTTCTGGAATTAATCTACCTTTTTCATCAAATAATTCTTCTGGATGATAACTCTTTAACCATTGTTCTAACATTTCCAAACTTCCTGGATTATTTTTATTAACAACAAATGGTATTTGATGAGATCTAAATGATCCTTCAAATTGTTTACCATCTATAACCTTTGGTCCTGTCCATCCTTTTGGTGTTCTAAGTATTATCATTGGCCAACGAGGTCTTACAACATTATTATTTATTCTTGCTTCATATTGAATCTTTTTAATACTAGTTATAGCTTTTTCCATAGCTTCTGCCATTAATTCTTGCATTAGAGTGATATCATCACCCTCTACATATAATGGTTCATAACCACATCCCATAAAATAATCTATTAATTCTTCATGTGATATTCTTGCAAAAACAGTTGGGTTTGCTATTTTATATCCATTTAAATGAAGAATAGGTAGTACTGCTCCATCAGTCTTTGGATTAATTATCTTGTTACCATGCCAGCTTGTTGCGAGAGGTCCTGTTTCAGCTTCTCCATCTCCTACCACACAAGCAGCTATTAAATCAGGATTATCAAGTACTGCTCCAAAGGCATGTGATAGGCTATATCCTAGTTCTCCACCTTCATTTATACTTCCAGGAGTTTCTGGAGCTACATGAGATGATATTCCTCCTGT
>JAEEGJ010029066.1_pt1 | contig 10937 bp, 7 predicted proteins | sample 8958761 | NCBI WGS metagenome assembly JAEEGJ01 (sample SAMN16246546, study PRJNA631951) | gut metagenome | biome: gut microbiome; feature: rumen; material: RS-attached | host: Bos | place: Iran: Karaj | collected 2018-10
TAACTCAGTGCGTTAGCTACTCCCCATCTAAGATTAGAGGGGGTGCCCGTTAGGGCGGGGGCGTTGATGCTACATGATACTTCGGTTATTGTGGTGCGTCATACTCCTCCGGCGATCCGCGCCACCTCCCCTATCTTAGGGGAGGAATTGAATATCAACACTTTATTTTCATCTAACTCTTGATGTTGTCAATATTGGCGGGTTGAAAGGTTTATAATTGAGCTGAGGTGATCAGGTCGATGAGCATGGTGATATCGGCAATAGTAATGGTGCCGTCACCGTTCACGTCGCCATAGATTGAAATGTCGCCATCGCCCAAAACAGCATCGATGAGCACGGTCACGTCATTGATGGCAAAATTGCCATCGCCGTCCACGTCACCCAGGCCTGCACCAGGCACGCCCACGATATTCTTGAACTTCTTCCAATAATAACTTGACTTATAGGCCTCTAACGAAGCTTCAGGCACATAGAGCGTCGCATTATTGAGGGTTGTGGTATGGAACGTACTGTAACTGATTGAGGGCGGTGTGGTAGCCAAACTGTTGACACTAGTTATAGCTTGACAATAATTGAAAGCGTCATCCCTAATGATCTTTACCGAATTACCAATCGTCAGTGACTTCAAATTGTCGCAATTATAGAAAGCATATTGGCCAATTGTCCTTGTGGAATTGGGAATGAGAATCGAAGTCAAACTGTCACAATCATAAAACGCGTCATTGCCGATACCCTTGAGCGAAGTTCCCAAATTGATATGTTTCAAACCCTTACAATATTCGAAAGCATAATTGCAGATGGTATCCATCGTATTGGGAAGGGTGACAGACGACAGTTGATTACATCTATAAAAAGCTGACGGCCCTATCACCTTGAGCGAACGGCCCAGTTGCAGGTTTTTCAAGTTACTGCAGTAATAGAAAGCTTGACTGCCGATGGTATCAACTGAGTTCTGAATTGTGAAGGAAGTCAATTGTTGACAATAGTCAAATGCTGCTTCGCCAATTTTGCTCAGCGTGCCTCCAATCTTCACATCGTTCAATCTGTAGCAATCATAGAAGGCATTTTTACCGATAGACTTGAGCCCTGTACCAATATTGACATGCTCTATACTATCACAACTCCTGAAAGCATAATCGCCGATGGTCTCAAGTGAGTTGCCCAGGTCAAGGTCCTTAACCCTGTAGCAATTGTTGAAGGCATGGTTGCCAATAGAGACGAGGGTGTTGGGGATGATACCCCCCACGGGTCCAGCACAATCAGCGAAGGCCGAGTCACCGATTGCCTTCACGCTACTGGGGATGGTCGAGAAATCGTATCCTAAAATCAGGCGGTCGTTCGCACTCTCGATCACCGCATTACAGTTATCACGGGAATCAAGCACGGGATTATCCTCGTCAATGACAAATTCTGTCAGCATATCGCAATAGTAGAAAGCGGTTTTAGCAATCGATGACACTGATGCGGGAATCCTGATACTTGTCAGGCTGTCACAATCAGCAAATGTGTAGGGCTCAATGGCTGTGAGCGATTCAGAGAGGGTAACGGATTTGAGACGAGGACAATAATAGAAACAATGCTCACCGATTGTGGTGACCGAATTGGGTATCGTGATACTCTGCAGGTTATAACAGTAAGCAAAAGCATACTTACCAATCGTGATCACCGAGTTAGGTATATCCATACCTGTGTACTGACTTTGATAGAATGCGTAATCCTCAATAGCGGTAATCGAACCAGGTATCTTGGTGTTCTTACACGTGATGACCAGCGAATTATCGGCAGTGTGGATAGCGGCATTACAGTTATCACGTGAATCATAAACAGGATTCTCACTATCCACAACAATGGTTTCCAGCCCATTGAACCTGAAAGCCATCTGGCCAATAAATGTGACTGAAGCCGGGATATAAAGGTTTTTCAGATTGCCGCAATAACTGAAAGCGCCTGAGCCAATTGATTCAAGAGAATTGGGCAGATTAAGTTCCATCAAATTATTGCAATCGATAAACGCTTCGTTGCCGATTGTCGTCACCGTCGGTGGCAAATTGAGGCTTGTGAGCCAATAACAATATTTGAAAGCGCCCTCGCCAATCACACGAAGCGAACTAGGAAAGCGTATTCCAGTGAGGTAATATGAATTACTGGCAAAACCATTAGGCAACACTTCCACATCGTCATCAATGTAAAGTGAGGTGAGGCTATGATAACTCAGGGCGCCGGCAGATTCGCACCGACGGGCATACCATGAAAGTGATGTCAGACTCATGCCAGGCACATAATCTCCATAGTGGTAGTAACTATTGGGATTATTTTCAGAACCGCTGCCAAATGCCCCTTGGCCAATATACTGCACATTGCGTCCGACACTCATGTTGGTGACCTTTGCACAACCGCCAAAAGCATAGTCGCCAACCTCGGTCACCGCATCGCCAATGATGACATCACTGGTCATGTTCCAGCAGTTATAGAAAGCATAGTCTCCGATGGTCTTGAGAGATGCAGGGAGTTCGGCCGAAGTAATGTAGGCACTACGGGCAAAATTATCGGGCAACGTTTCTACCTGGTCGCCAATGGTAAGCTCAGTGATCGGGCTTGAGCCATCGGGGGTGTCGTCGCTGTAGCCCGTATGAACACTATAGTTGATCTTATAGTACAATCCGCCATAGTTGGGACATGAACGCGCGTTCCATGTGAGCGATGACAGGTTGTCACAATTACAGAAGGAATGTTCACCAATGTAATTCACATTCACGGGCACCGTCATGCTCGTCAACAAGCCACAGTCGTAGAAGGCATCCTCACAAATGACTTCCAGCGTTGTGGGAAGGTTGATTGAAGTAATCTGAGAGTTGGCCGCCAAGCCCCTGGGCAGGACCTTGACCTGATTGCCAATGATGATCTCGGTCACATTGGTCTTCACTTCATCGTAGGTGTATTGCTGATAATATTCAGAGCCGTCATAGTAGTTCTTGCCATAGCCATAAACTTCGTAAGGAATACCTGTTGTCCAGCATTCACGGGCGTTCCACACGATGCGGGACAACTGAGTGAGGCCGCTGAAAGCGTAGGAACCAATTGAAGTGACATTGACAGGAATGGTTAAGGACGTCAAGCCGTTACAGTCACTGAATGCATTTGCCCCGATTGTGACGAGCGTCTCGGGAAGGCTCAGGCTGGTGATTCCGCTACCGGAGAACGCACTGGGGGCGATGGCGGTAACGGCATAGGTCACGCCCTCGTTGGTCACATTTGCAGGGATAGTCAAGGCCGTGCCAAAGTCGCTGCCGCCCCTCACGGTAACGGTGTTGTTGGCAGTGATGAGGTAATACAGGCCATTGGAAACAAAGTCGTAGGTCGTATTGTAGGCGTCCTTGCCCTCGACCTGCTCAAACAGCTTCCACCAGTTGGCACTCTGGTACTTATCTACTGATGAAGCGGGGATGTAGAGCGAAGCCATGCCATAGGTCTCGGCCGAGAATCCGTCACTGTTGCTCATGTAGGGCGGGTTCAGGTTGCGACTAGTGATCGATGCCAACTGAGTGCTGCCATAGAAAGCGTTAGACTCGATGTTGGTGACAGTGCTGGGCAACACCAGGCTCGTCAATGCCGTGTTGCTGAAGGCCATACTGCCAATGCGGGTTACAGAGTTAGGTATCTCGACATAAGCCAGGTTGGAACAATCGGCAAACGTCTCACTGCCGATCGTCGTGAGAAGACGAGGAAGTGCTACCGAAGTCAAGCCCGTACAACCCTTGAAGGTGCCCTCCATGGTCGTTACACCAGCAGGTATGTTTATCGAGGTCAGACTAGTGCAGCCAAAGAACGTGCCTCTCAAACTGGTAACACTACCCGGGATGGTCACATTCGTCAGGCCCGTGCAGCAATAGAACACATTCCAGCCCAGCGTTCTGACAGAATTGGGCAGAACAACGTTGTTCAAGTTAGTGCAATAGGCAAAGGCCGACTCGCCGATACTTGTCACCGTAGAAGGAATTGTGAAACTCCTCAAACTTGAACAGCCATAGAATGTATTGTCGCTAATGCCACTGAGCGAGCGTGGCCAGTTAATGTTGGTCAATGACGTACAACCTTTAAACACACCATTTCCCAAACTGCTGATCTTGCGGGGCAAGGTTACGGTCGTCAAACCCGTGCAGTCTTCAAAAGCACCATCCCCAATGCTGGTCACATTGGAAGGAATGACGACCTCGGTAATCGATGAGCGACCGCTGAAGACATTTGCTTTGATGGCCACTACAGGTATTGTGGTTTCATACATTCCACCGCCCGAAGACTGATAAGTCAAAACAGTCACAGTGTTGGGAATTTCGACCCTGCCGGTTGCACTCTCATCGCTTACGCCAATCAGAGTCACGCCTGAAGGAATATCGTAATACGTTTCATTTCTCTCAAATTGGAAGCCCCTAGACCAAAATTGGTTCTGGGCTACTGCTGGCATGGTTATCGCCAGCAACAAGAAAAAAGTAAAAAAGATTCTTTTCATTGTGATAGTTTTTATTGAGGTTAATAATTTAGGAATGATCTTAATTCTTTGGGACATAAAAAACACACGAACAAATTTCGTGCGAAAATGTGCAATTATCAAGGTATTTCTGTTAAAAAATGATAATTGTTAATATTATTACCTTTTTATGTCTAAATATTTTACATTATAGCAACTGATTGTGAATCATTCTCGAAACCGCTTGGGACACACGCATGAGGGTGCCATCAGGATCCATTGCCTCGTCAAGGGGCAGACCATCACTCACGGCAATCGCAGCAGCGAGGCCCGCAGCCGACGGGTCCAGATCGGGAGCCACAGCACCACAGACGGCAACTACAGGAATGCCACGTTCCCGTGCCATCTCGATGACGCAACCAGGAGCCTTGCCCATGAGCGTCTGGGCATCAAGACGACCCTCGCCCGTAATGACCAGGTCGGCACCTTCCAGCGCCTCGGCAAGACCGTTCTGTGCCAACACAAAGGGGGCACCAGGCAACAAGCGGCAATCGAGTAGATGCAACATCAGTGCAGGAATGCCTCCAGCCGCGCCACAACCAGCAAGGTGGGCAATCTCGGGGCCCACGATGCCGGCCACATTTGCCATGCCTCGTTCCAGCTGTTCCACCTGTTCAGGCGACGCGCCCTTCTGGGGTGCAAAGATATGAGCCGTGCCACGTTCGCCGCACAGGGGGTTATCCACGTCGGTCAACAGGGTGATAGGACAATCTCGTACAGCCTGCGGGATGCCATAGGTCTCAATTTTGGCAATCTTCTCCAGGGATTCCCCGCTGGGATAGAGGTAATGCCCATCAACATCCAGGAACTCGGCACCGAGGGCACACATGATGCCCATCGCAGCATCGCACGTTGCTGAGCCACCTAATCCCAACACAATGCTGGATGCACCTCGTTCCAGCGCGTCACGCATCAGCATACCCGTACCCAGTGTCGTCGCCCGCATCACGTCACGCTCCTCGGGCTTCAACAATGCCAAGCCACTGGCAGCGGCCACTTCGATGAGGGCGGTACCGTCGTCGCACAGGAAATACTGCGCCCTGACGGGTTCTTGCTGAAGCAGTGGACCCATCGTGGGCACTTCCACCCACTGGCCCTTGCGGTTGGCCGCCAGCACAACAGTAGTGCCGTCACCGCCATCGGCCACAGGGACGCTGACGGTAGTAATACCATCAAGGCCGCACAAGCTGTCTTGCGCGGCCTCGTTAAGTTGTTGAGCCGTTACCGAGCCTTTGAATTTATCAAACGCCAGAACGATCTTCATATCAATCCACCTTGACTACCAGGAAATTGGTCTTTTCCCAAAAACGGTTGGGGTTCAAGATGCGTAATGTCTTGATGTTGCCCTGGTCGATGATCTCATAAGAATCCTTGGGATGGTTGGTCATCAGTTGGGCCTTCTTGCTGTGCAGGGGAATCTCGTTAAGGGTGCGGCGATCGGCCTTGGTGAAATAGGACATCTCGAAATCGCCCTCCAGAATCTTGGTCTTGCGCAGGAAACCGGTCTCGATGATCTTGTGGTTCTTGAGTTCCTTCTTGGAGCCGATAACGTAGTAGCAAGTGTTGAGATTGGTTACCTCGTTGGTCAGTTGCTTGGATTCCTGCTGAGCGGCCTCTTTCTCCTTCACAACGGCCTTGTTGACCGTATTGAGTGAATCTACACTCTGGTTGAGGTTCTTGATCTGAACATGGGCAGCTGCCAACTGATCGGTCAGTTCATTAATGGTTTTCTGCTGATCTTCAAGCTGCTGCTTTAGGTTGGCAATCGATTTCTCCATCGTGGAGTTGTAATTGGTGGACTGCTTGAGCCTCTTCTCCAGTTCGGCCAGACGTGATTTGTGCTTGTTGATCGACTGCTGAATGAGTACTATATCGTCGCGCAGTTGTTTCTTGCGGTCGGCGGTTTCACCACTCAAGTTGTTGACTGAGACAATATCCTCCAGTTCCTTGATCTGCTGCATACCGTCGGCTATGTCGCCCATGAGTTGCATGAGGCTGTCCTTCTCGGCATTTGCGGTATTGATTGAATCCTGAAGGGCAGCATTGATGGAATCCATGCGCATGGCTTCCTCTTCCATTTTATTGGCACGCTGGCAAGCCGGCAGCACTGCCAAACCCACCATCAACCATACTAAATAAAAAATCTTCTTCATAATCTATCGAATTATTCTATTGATAATCAAACTCTTGCGCTCTTTTGCTTGAACGCTGCATACTTGTCCACCTTGACAGCGGCCTCCTGTGGGCATCCGGCAACAACAATGACGATTTCGCCGCGGGGAGCATTGGCGGTGAAGTACTCCACCAGTTCACCCAACGTGCCGTTGTGGGTCGTGTTGTGCAATTTGCTGATTTCGCGTACCACACTGGCCTCACGGTCTGCTCCAAAAGCCTCAACAAACTGCTGCAAGGTCTTTAAAAGCCTGACAGGCGATTCATAGAATACCATCGTCAAGGGCTGCTCCTTCAACTCGTCGAGACGGGTGGCACGGCCTTTCTTTTGAGGCAGGAAACCCTCAAAAACGAAGCGGTCGCATGGCAGGCCCGAATTGACCAACGCAGGGACAAAGGCTGTTGCTCCAGGCAACGTCTCGACCTCGATACCGCGGCGGCGACACTCGCGTGAGAGCAGAAAACCCGGGTCGCTGATGCCCGGTGTACCCGCATCGCTGATGAGCGCCATCACGGCACCGCCCTGCAACTGTTCGGCAACAGCGGCAACGGCCTCGTGCTCGTTAAACTTGTGGTGGCTGCGCATGGGCGTGGCAATGCCAAAGTGCTTGAGCAGCACACCGCTGGTGCGCGTGTCCTCGGCAAGCACAGTATCCACAGCCTTGAGCACCTCAATGGCACGAGGTGTCATGTCGTCAAGGTTGCCGACAGGAGTGGGTACAATATATAGCTTGCCTGCCATAGGGGAAATTTATTTCTGGAAATGGTTACGCACGATGGCCATGAAATCCTTCACAACCTCGTTCTCGCGGTCCCAATTCAGTTGGCTGAAGAAATACAGCTCGGCATTGCCGTAGCTGCGCATCGCCTCGATATGGGCGATAGCCGTATTCAACGCATCGGCGCTACCGGCAAACAATTCGCGCTGGAAGCGGAAACGGTCGTTGACCGAGAAAGCCTTGCGAATGTCCTTGGAGAGTGTGCGCTGCAACTTCTCGTCAACGCGCAAGGGGGCTGAGGGTTCCTCAGGCTCGGGAAACTCGGTGGGAACGGGAGGAACGGGCATTTCATCCTCGGGCTCAGGCACGACATTGTCGGCCTCGATAAACTCGACGGTAATGTCCGGCTCATCCTCGGCCTCGGGAAGAATATCGGGGTCAGGCTCGGGAACGGGCTCCTCGTTGGTCTCCTCCGGATTACGGAATACCGGTGGAACAGGGGTTGATGCTTCCACGGGGTTTTCGGCGGGCGTTTCTTCGGGCTCAGTTTCTTCGGGTTCGGGTTCATCGGGAGCCTCGATGAACTCGACAGTGATGTCCTCGTCGGGTTCACGGTCTTCAACAGGCACCTGATCCTCATCTTCAGCCTGGTGCTCAGGCTCCTCATAGTTCAACTTAAACACCTCATTGAACTCCTCGCCATTGTCATGTTGCCATGTCTCATCGGCATCATAGTCTTCCTCGGGAAGATGTTCTGCCTGGACTTCAGGTTCCTCAGTAGCGTTCTGGATGGGCTCTTCAGGAGACTCCTGAACGGGCTCCTGAACGGGTTCTGGGGTAGCTGTGGCGGGCTCTTGTGGCGCAAGGTCCACGCCGCACATCTCGGCCAGTTCGCGCACCTTGCGGTGCAATTTATTGGTGATGACGTCAGGCGTATTCTCTTCGCCCAGACGTCGTGATACGAGCATTAGTCCTTCAATCTCATAGACATGAGATAGCATTTTCTCTATCGACATATTCATAATCGTCTGTATGATTGTAGCTTAGCGACCAGTCGCCAAGGTCTTGTTTTACATTCAGCCTGCAAGTTTACGAACTTTTTTTAAAACATCAACTATTTTAACCAAAAAGATTGCAAAGGAAGACGCCGATCTGCTCGCGGATGCTGGCTTGAGAGCAGGTGAAATTATTGACCAGCACGGCAAAAGCATAGCGGGGCTCGTTGGCGGGATAATAGCCCACGAAGCACTGCACATGGCGCATACTGCCCGACTTGAGCACAATCTGGTCGCTCAAGGGATTGGCTTTGAGGGTCTTGCCCGCACGGCCCGATGCGGTGGGCATGAGGTCACAAAGGCGTACGCCGTCAAATGTGCGATGGGCCATCATCGTGAGCATGTCACCAAAGAAATTGACCGTTGCCTTGTTGGCCCTGGCAAGTCCGCTACCGTCACGCATGAACAGAGGATCGGTGTTGATACCTTGTATCTGCAGCCAGTTCTTGACGGCGGCAACGCCCACCATATCTAGGTCAGAGGGCATGCTGTCATAGCCCTTCAATTCCCAATCACGGGCGCCGATGGCGCGCAGTAGTGCATGGGCAAACATATTGTCGCTACGGTCAAGCAGCGAGATGATGATTTCGGTTAACTCGGGCGACTTGTGCAATACGAGCAGAGTTTGCTCAGCATGGTTTGCGTTGTCACGAGCGTTCAGGTCATAATTATACTGGATGCCGCTGGCCTTGATGGCACGTTCCACGCTGTCCACCAGCATGGGTGCTGGCGTGGGATTAGCGTAGGTGTTGCGGTAGCTCTTGCCTGTGGTCTCGCCCGTGATGATCAGAGCGGGAACGCTGTAATCCAGATAGGGCGTGATGGCATTGCGGCCACGATTGGCACGGCAACGGCTGATGACCTTCAAACCGGGAACCGAAGGTGTGAACTTTGAATAAGTCACACGACCACGGCTATCGAGAGCGTAAGACACTGACACAAGGTTATCGTGGAAATTCAAGGCATGGACAGCAGCGCCATAGTCGTAGGCCAAGTCACCCACATCCCAGTCCAAATCAAAGTAGGGATAGGCGTAGTAACTGTCGTCACCAATGATAGTGCCTTCGACGGTGTGGATGCCTCTGGCGCGCAAGGCCGCGATGATTTCTTCTACAATATTAGCCTGGTTGGGCAAGAAAGTCGAGCCCAGTGTTGGGTCACCCAGGCCGCGGATAATGATGTTGCCCTTAAATACGTCGCCATTAATCTCACCGTCAAGATAAACGGGAGTCTCGAAGCAGAAATGTGGACCCAGCAGACCCAATGCGGCCGACGAGACCACAGTCTTCATCGTCGATGCGGTGATATTGGCCTGCTCGGGGCGGTAACTGGCAATCGACTTGGCAGAATCCAAGTCGATGACCTGGACGCCCAGCGAGGCATAGCGCAGAGAACTGTTAGACACAAACTTGTCCACCGCCTCCTGAGGCGTAAGGGCAGCGAGTTGCAGGGTGGTAATAAAAGCCAGCACAATGGCTGAAAGGGTTATCTTCTTCATCTTGAATGATTTTTGCGATGGTTAATAGGGCGCCTCATGTATTGCCTCCAGGCATAACAAGGGCGGGTTTTCAGATAATCGAGGTCACGCTGGTTAGAGTAAGCCTCACGTTCAAACGAGATGTTGCGATAGGCATTGCCCCGCATGGGGAGCCTCACCAGCCACTCAATGAAATAAGCCATATAAAAAAACACGAAGAGCATCTCACGCTGCTGCGCCGTGTGGATGCGCTCGTGGTTCATCATCTCGTTGCTCAGGTACACCCCGTGATGCACAAACAGGATTCCCAGCAAATTGACAGCCGAGAATCCCCTGAACGGCAAAATCGAGGTCCTGATTATCTTCATGGGCGCAAAGGTACAACTTTTTTGTGTCTGCCATGGGCTGGTGCAATTATAAAGAATAGAAAATAATGTGAAAAACTCATTTTTTTGGTAATTATTCTTGCAAAACAACCAAAAAAACGTACCTTTGCGAACTAAATATTTCATTTTAACCCATTGCCTAACGGATACACCCTGTCATGGATAAAATAATAACAGTCATTGGATTGGCATTTCTATATGTTCTTGCCGTGTCAGTCATCGAGTTGTTTGGATTCTATCATCCTTTCTTCTGGACTTATAGCGCTGTGTTTGCCGCGATTGTTGCCGCATGGCCCTATTTCAAGCTCTGCCAGCGCTACCCCATCCCTGGTGTGGCCATTATATGCGCAGTGCTCTTGCTGATCCTGAACTTTGCTTTTGGACAGGGGCATGAATACTTTGCCGTCGGGTGTGTCCTTGCTGGGTGCATCGCCGAGTGCTTGCGCAAGTTCTTAGGCAACTACCGCAAAGCATCGGGTGTTATTGCAAGCTATGCCGTCATGTCGCTCATTCCTTTCTCCAAGAGCATCGTGCTCTGGATTGACTACCAGACCGCTATGGAGCTCATCATCAACAGGATGGGTGACATCTATGCCGCTGTGA
>JAEEGJ010029074.1_pt1 | contig 10934 bp, 10 predicted proteins | sample 8958761 | NCBI WGS metagenome assembly JAEEGJ01 (sample SAMN16246546, study PRJNA631951) | gut metagenome | biome: gut microbiome; feature: rumen; material: RS-attached | host: Bos | place: Iran: Karaj | collected 2018-10
ATATTAATGAAACGACACTTGTATATGTTCCGCATGAGTATTTTGAAAATTTTTGTAGTTTGTTTCCATATCTCGGTTATCAACTTGTTGATATAGAAACGAACGAACATGGTGCCGCACAGGATACAACACCAACATCAACTGGCTCGCCTATTAATACTGACACTCCTATTACCGTAGTGCCGATTATCACACCTGTAGCTTCGGGTTCTTGTGGTACTGATGTTTATTGGGCTTTCTATTCTGACGGTGAATTGCGTATTACAGGTTCAGGCAGCATGTATGATTATAATAATAAGAATAACAAGGCTCCGTGGAATGGATATAATGATTTTATAACTACGATTACAATTAATAGCCAAGTCGTAAAAATCGGCAATTATGCTTTTTCGAATTTAATATATTTGAAAAGTGTTACGATTCCTGCCAATATTAAGATCGTTGGAAAATATGTTTTTTCCCAATGTAATGAACTAATGGACATTTATTGTTATTCTGATCCAAATTCATTTAGTGGTAATGCTTTTGATCATATTGGTTTAGATCATACGAGAATTCATGTTAAAACTAGATATTGCAAAGAATATGAGTCAAAATATGCATCAAAAAATAATTTAGATATTATAGATGATCTTTCTTATGTTGATTTATTAGGAAACACTGTCGTATTGAGTGATCAGATAGGCGTTAATTATTATCTGGATTTTTCTGAGGATATTATAATTTCTGATCTGTCAGTTGAATTCAAATGGGGAAAAGGCAGTAATGCCAAGACTGTGTCCGGAACTTTTAGTCAGACTTCTGATTATGATGCGAAGTGTATTACTTCTTGTAGTGTTCCGGCACGTTGTATGACGGACAATATTAAAATGACAGTTAAAAAAGGGGATGACATTGTTGTTTCTTCCACCTTCAAAATTGCTATATATGCTAATGATCTGGCTGAATTATATCCGTCTGTCAATGTAAGCACATCAGATTATATTGAGCTTAAAGAAAGCGAAAAACTGCATACTCTGCTGATTGCTATGCTCAATTATGGTGCTGAGTCTCAGAAATACTTTAATTACAATACTGATGATCTTGCTAATGCGAAAAAATATACGAAGAACCTGGTGAAGGTCGGTAATGTCAGTTCTTCAACTAAGAGTGCATATTCTAATTATGATGCGGCTACTATGAACTTGATTGCTGCAAAGAATACTATCGCGAATATCGGTGACGATAATATCGGTCTTGCCTATGACGGCTCAGCGGTTGCATGTAAATCGAAGCTGTCCGTAAGAATATATTTCACTAAGACTGAGGGCTTTGATATGAGTAATCTTAGTGCTTCTTATAAAGGTAAAGCGCTCACATTCAAAGAGGACGGAGATTCCGTATATCTTCAAATTGACGGAATGTCACCGAAAGCGTATGCTCCTAAAGGCTCTGATCTCTTCGATTGCGGCCTTACAATAAATATCAATGGAAAAGATTATACTTATACATATCTCGACTATGTGCAGAAATGCGTTACTACTGAAAACGGGTTTGAGGATACAGCAGTCGCATTGGCCGTATATTCTTACTTTGCAGCAAACTATTGAGGTTATTTATGAAAATAGATTATGAATCAGTTGAATTAGAAGTCATTGCATTTGAGAACAATGATGTGATCGTTACAAGTATTGATGATTGGGGCCCTAAAGCCTGATCGAATTTGATTTTTGATTGGCCCGTAATAGGGGCGATCTCTCTTTATGCTCTGGATATACATTGTTGCTGCTGTATTAGTTATATTTCTTATTGGGCTCGTCATTTTTTCGTGGCGTAATGCTGCGGTGTCTGTAAAGCCTAAACTGATTCCTAAAGAGCGCGAGATCAACGGCAACAAGAAGCGCGGGCTCTGGCTTGATTTTGATTCATACGATAAAGAAGAATATACGGTTGAAGGCAAGGACGGGTATATCCTTCATGCGGTTTTCGTAAGCACGGAAAAGACAAGAGGCACTGGAAAGTACGTCATCGTCTGCCATGGGCACACATCCAGCCGCTATGGCGCGGTCAAATACATTAACTGCTACATAAAGCTCGGTTTTTCGTGCATTACATACGATGCCAGGACGCACGGTGAGAATAAGCCTGATAAGTGCACGCTTGGATTTGTTGAATCAGAAGACTTAAAGCACGTGATCGATGACACACGTTCGCGCTACAGTGACCTTAAAATTCTTGGCCTTCAGGGCGAGTCGATGGGAAGCTCAACCTCAATTCATGTTCTGCGTTTTGATCCGAAGATCGATTTCATTGTGTCGGATTGCTGCTTTTTGGGCACTTATAATGTTATTTACGACGGCTACAAGAACATCCATATGCAGTGTCTCGTGCCTTTCGTGAGGATTGCAGGGATGCTCCTCTATAAGGTCGACATCAAAGAGACTAATGCTCTTAAATACCTGAAGGACAACCACGTGCCGATCCTTTTTATCCACGGTGCGGGCGATACGCTAGTTAAGCCTTATCACGCTCAGACCCTTTTCGATGAAGCGAAAAAGGGCACAGCTTATACTGAACTCATCTATGTTGAGGGTGCTGGCCATGCAATGAGTAGGCAGATCGCTGGATTCGATGCTTATACGGGTTATATTGAGTCGTTTCTGAAGAAGGCCGGCGTTCTCTGATATAATCACTGTGACCGGCCCAAAGCCGGAGTGGGGAACAGGAGTTATGGATAAGAAGTTTTCAGCATTAGTATCAAGTATTCTAATTGCAGCTTTTTTGACCGGCTGTGTTGATGAGCCTGCCAATACTACTGTGACGGAGAAAATAACGGTTCCAGAAAGTGCAGTTGTTTCAGAGAGTACTATTGTGACCGGTAGCGTTCAGGAACCTGAGTACGAAGCGGTAGACGAACCTGGTCAGGAATATGGAAACAGAGTATCCGAAGCGTCGATTTACGGTTCAGGTGGATTTACGCTTAAGACTGACGGAGAAGCTTTTACCAACGATGAGCTTTTAGAGCTTGCCAAGAAGCGCTATTCGGCTTTTGTCGGCCGGCTTACTGAATTCGTTGAGATCGACCGTGTCAGCGGCGACATCGTTTATATCCGTTTCTATGAGAATTACTATCAGGACGGTATGATGCACACATATACTGAAGATTTGTACAAGGTCGACAGGAAAACAGGTGTTGGCACCGACATGCACGGCGGGACCATTGATCTGACGGCGTTTATCTGATTTTTTTTGCTTGAGGAACCAACTTTTTAACCCTGTTTTTGCCCAATTACTGAACCATTTGTGCCTTATTATCAGGTTGTTCCGTGTTGGCCATATAGATAGAATCTGCGTAACATCCGGATATGTACTCGGCCGGATATTGGGGAAATAAATAATAGGATGGTATTGATATGAAAAAAACTATAATTGCAATATTGTGCGGGGGTATGATTTTGTCCGCGACTGGCTGTGCCGGCGGGAAGACAGCGGCTGGCTCAAAAGCTGATTCAGAATCTGTTGCAAGTGAAAATGCTGTGATCGATGTACCTGTTGAAGACACATCTGCGAAAACTGAGGGCCAGGGCTACACGGACGATCAGCTGGTTACATGGGCCGGTAGTTACTATGAATTTTGCACAGGTGAGAAGTGCCCGAACGTTGCGGTAGATCATGTAGAAGGCGATACAGTTTACATATGTGTGTTCGAAGATGTTCAAGGCAACGAAGCAGAGGGAGATTCCGGCCACAGAACTGTTATTGAGTGGTATATCGTTGACCGGAATACCGCTGCCGGAAGAAACTTTGAAGGCGAAGCGGTAGATCTCGCCGTATTCCTAAGACGAACGGGAGATTCAGGAGACGTATAAAATGGCAAAGGCTGCTCTAGGGCAGCCTTTAGCTTATTTGTGCGGTAATTTGAACGGTTATAGCCGTCCGTTTAGCCGTCGCTTTTGCTGTTTTAGCTTATTTGGGCGGTAATTTGAGCGGCTATAGCCGTCCGTTTAGCCGTCACTTTTACTGTTTTAGCTTATTTGGACGGTATTTTGAACGGCTATAGCCGTCCGTTTAGCCGACTTTGCACTAGAGAATCAGACCTTTTTCATTGCGTCCTCAAAGTCGGTTGCTTTGCCGGACTGAAGGAAGAGCTTGGCTCTTGCCATCGATGAACTCTTGCGTTTGTCTTCTGGGATCAGTGCAAAATTAGGATTGGCTGCTAACTGAAACTCTAACTGACTTTTCTTTGATACAAGTTCTTTGCTCTGTTCTAGTAGGTTGACGCGTTTTTCTTCTGCCATATCTTTGGCGATCTCATATGCTCCGTTGTCTTCCTTGGCTTTCTTCTTTGATATCACTATACCTAGGATCAGTAACCCTATGGGGATAGCCCATGCGAGTATGGTAACGAGAGTTAAGAGCTCAGGCTTCTTGGTCATGATGATCAAAGCAAGAAACTGAGCCAAACACAGGAGCGTGCCCGAAAAGAGGATCCATGGCCAAAAGTATCTGAACATAGAACGGCGTCTTACATTGATGGTTATCGGCTTTTTGCTTTCGGCTATGTTGTCTTTTATCTGGCGGTCATAAGATTCTACCTGTGCAAGATCTTTTTGGAACTTCTCTGCCAGAGCGATGCTTTCTTCTAATGTCATTTTCAAATCCCTCCCCGAAAATATAGTAATTTCATCGTATCACATTTCTTTGATTAATGTCCGATATTTGATATAATCAATAATGAATAAGGGTAGGTTTGCGCGCAAAATGCGCTTGTTTGGTCGGATATAGACCGGAGGGTTTTATGAGCAGTCGTATTAAGTTATTCACGGCGGTTTTGGTTTTCTCGTTGCTTTTTATGCTGACGGGCTGCGATGACGGAGCTAAGAAGCTTATTGTCGGTACATGGGTGCCTGCGCCCGGAAACTCAACAGAGTTTATGGGATCTGTCAGTAAATCAACATGGACATTTAACAGTGACGGAACTTATAAGGAAGTTCAGGAGATGGTATTTAGCGGAAGTGTTTATACGGATGTAAACACAGGCAAGTACGAGCTCAATACCAAAGATGGTGAGATGATCTTAACGCCTGATGACGGATGGCACGATGACACTTTCGGTGACCAGCAGTATTTCTACAAATTTACTGTTACCAATGATTATCTGACGATCACGACAGGTCTTGGTACTGAGAGATATAACAGAAAGTAATTCGAACTGAAAGATATAACAGAAAGTAATTGGAACTGAAAGATATAACAGAAAGACGTAATTGGTTCTTAAAGATATAACTGACATAAGTATTTGATTTATGGCTGACACAGGAGTTTTTGGGGAGGGGAATAGAAGTGGCAAAACTCAAGTGTTATTCATGTCCTGAATGCGGAAGCTTTCTCGAAGTAGACAGAGTGAGCGATACTTTCGATTGTCCGTTCTGCGGAAGTCATTTTGATGCTGTGGATTTTCACGGCAAGGATCTTTTGGAGCAGGCACAGGATTTCTTAAGAAGAAACGACTTCCGTTCTGCAAGAGAGAGGTATTCATACCTTTTGTCGAAGAATCCTAATGAGTTTGAGTATCTTTATGGTTATGCGTGTGCAGTGGGTGAGTATTCATCTCTGGCGCAGTTTAGTGACCCGAAAAGGTATAGCAACAAGCTTACGGAACTCTTTACTAATGATGAGAGATACAAGCAGGGTCCTGCAGCGCCTTATTTTGCAAAGTATGTCGAGATGTTTGAGATCTCCAGAAAATATACCGGATTAATATCCGAACAAAAGAAGCTGTTTGAATCATCAAAAGCAGAATTAGAAGCTGTAGAAAGAGAAAAAATTTTCAGACCCGGTAAGTGGTTTGGATGGTTTACAACTATTTTTATCGGTGGGGGGATATATTTCTTTGCTCCATATCTTTTTACTTTAAGATTTAAGTACTTCATTGGACTTTTCGCTTATTGTACTATCCCGGCGATCGTGTATTTGTGTTTGTGGTTAAGCCACAAACATAAGATGAAGGTGAAAAAGCCGGAGTTTGAAGCCAGAATTAAAAATGCCGATGCAACAAGGGAAAAAGCTGCCGGCCTTAATAACGACCTGTCTGACCTTAAAACTCATCACGATTTCGCGCTTAAGGAACTTAATGATCTGAAATTGGAGGACGGACTCAGAAGTCCTTTGGAATCGAAAAAGAAAACTACCAGCACATTTGAAGTTACGGCGATCCCGTCAAGGTTCTATATGAGCAGGAAGTCCGGTGCTTCGGGAAAAGAAATTCCTAATGCAGGTCTTTGCAATAAGTGCGGAGCTGAGCTTAGGCTCGATAAAGTAAGAAAACTCTTTGTCTGCGACCACTGCGGCACTACTTACGATTATGAGGTCTTCATAGGAGATCTGAGGACAAAAGCCAATAAGTGTCTTGCAGATGGTGAGTTCGGAGCGGCTGATAAGTGGTATGCGAAGATCCTTGAAGGCGATCCCAAGGACCTGGAAGCATTAAGGGGAAGGGTTTTCTGTGCTGCCAAGTGGAAATCTTCGTCACAGGTCAGCCTGGTTGAAGATATGGATCCTGCTATGCGAAAAGACATAACAGACAGGATCAATGAAGCTATCGTAAACTCCGATGGCAGTGAACTCGATTACTTTTTGCAGGTGCAGAGTATTTTTAATATCATTATCAATTATGCTGACGCTTGTTATGCGCTCAAATGCAATGTATTGACCAGAGACATACCCAAGTGGGAAAAGAAGAAGCAGGCTTTGACAAGTTCTTTCAATTCATTATTCCATCCGTTTGTCAAAATGGATATAACTGTGATCAGAAAGGTTCGTGCGGGGAAGATTCAAAATGTCCAAGCTTAAATGTTATTCGTGTCCTGAATGCGGAAGCTTTCTGGAAGTAGACAGAGTCGCTGATACCTTTGACTGCCCGTTCTGCGGCAATCACTTTGATGTGGTCGATTTTCACGGCGCCGACCTTTTCGAGCAGGCAGAAGTTTCTTTAAAAAGGTGCGATTATGCTGCTGCAAGGCAGAAATATGAATATCTCTTGAGTAAAAAGCCTGAGGAACTGGAGTTCCTTTATGGTTATGCGTGTGCCGTGGGTGAAGTCCAGTCTCTTGATAAGTTTGAAGATCCCCAAAGATTCAGCGTAAAGCTCCAGTCTTTATTTAATAACGATCCCAGATATCAGACAGGACCAGCTGCGCCTTATTTTGCAAAGCTTGCCGAGATGTTTGAGATATCAAGGAAGCACACCGAACTCAGTGCAAAAGCTAATGCCAAATTAAAGGCTGCTGAAGATGGCCTCAGAAGTGCAGAATATCACAGCGGTATCGGGTGCGGTGCAACACTTTATGCTGTAGTCCATTTCTTCGTCGGATTTATAGTTCTTGCTGGTAAGGGCGAGCAATCAGGCGCGTTGGATTTTTTCTTGTGTCTGCTTGTGCCGGTAATCGTCCTGATCGCCGGGTTTGCTTACGGTGGCATTAAGGAATCTAAGATGGAGCCTGAGGTCGAGGCGAAGAAAAAGCCTTACTACGAGATGAAGACCGTAGCTAATGAGATGAAAAAAGAGGTCGAAGCCTTAGAAGAATCTTATCAGAGAGCTTATAAAGAGCTTCCCAGACTTAAGGCTGAATCCGGAGTTTTGAGTGTTAAAGAAGCCAAGGCTGAAATTGCCAAACCCGCCGGCAGGCAATTTACCACGATTCCGTCCAGATCGCCATATTCCAGAAGAGACCCTGCAGTTGTTGCTGCCGAACTTAAAAAGACGCATGTCTGCAAAAAGTGCGGTGCAGAGTTAAAGCTCGATAAAGAACAAAAGCTTTTTATCTGCGATCACTGCGGAGTTTCATACGATTATGAACGATTCTACGGAGATCCTTTGACAAAGGCCAAGAGCTGTCTTAAAGACGGTGATTTTAAATCTGCCGACAAGTGGTTTTCCATGATATTGGAAGACGATCAGGCTGATTTCGATGCAAACAGGGGAAGGATCCTATGTGCTGCAAAGATGTATGGCTTTATCCAGCTTAAGCTCAATGACAAGCTCGCCAACGTCGACTGGGATCTGTTGGATCAGAGGATGAATGAAGCGATCGTTAATACGATGGATTTTAAGGGCGATTATTTTGCTGATGTTAAGGACCTTTTCGATGTTGCTCACGAATACTATGACACCTGCGTAGAGATGGAAGGCGACGGGGAGAACAGCGAACTTCCGGATCTTTTGAAGAAAAAGGAAGAATTAGAGAGCATATTTAATGATAAATACAGAAGGTTTACTGAAAACGAGCGCAGGATCAGGACAATTGATGTCGATAAGGTTTCTTCTGACGAGCCCGAAAAGATGCTCGCTTACAGGATGCGCATAATCAACACCGGCCGCTGGAGATCCCTAAAAACGATAAGTCCTGATGTGTCTTTTGATCTGGGCAGGCTTGGGATCGTAAAAAAAGTTATAACTGAAGCCAAAGCGGAATCCGCCACAGCTGAATTTGAACAGTATTTCAACACGTGGGAAGTGTTTGTTGATGTATTGGAAAAGTACTCGAGATTTAAGAAAGAACTTATGAAAATGAAGCTAAGGGCTGATGCAATTGGCCCCAACGCAATTAATAATACATTATCCGAAGAGTGGAACGAATTAGCCGATAAGATCAGGGAATACGAAGCTAATGAGTCAAAGCTCAGGAACGGATACAATCAGACTTATAATCTTCTTATAAGTTACGATAACCAGCTGTTCTTCGGGAAAACTGATTCGAAAGCGTAATAATTCGCGCCAAATTGTTTGTTATAATGCAAATAATCAGATTTTGTGCTTTAAGGGTTTTATGTTACGGGAGGTCTATATGAGAAAGGGTTCTAAGGCAATATCTGTCTTATTGCTGCTCTGTGTTTTATTCGGCTTTACAGCCTGCGGCGATAAGGACAAGTTCGTCGGCAAGTGGAAGCAGTCCGGCTATAACTCCGGCTATTCAAAGCTCAAGGACGAGTACGGCCAGCTCGAATTCGAGAAGAATGGGACATACAAGAGAGTCAGCAGCACCGATCATGTCGGTTTTTCCAGCAGCATCTCAGCCGAATCCGGAAGATATAAGGTAGATGAGAAGGAAGGCCATCTTCTCCTTTATCCTGATGACGGTACATATGGAAAGACAGTCTATACGTTCACTTATACGGTTACATCAGACTCGCTGACGATAAGATCTTTGGACGGAAGCGATATCGTTAACTTTAAACATTAATATTTTATAAGTAAGCTAAGTTGAAACTGCATCGCGCCAAGCGGTGCAGTTTTTGTTTGGGAGGGTGCGCGAAAAATGACACATTTACTTCCTTGCATTTATCTCCCATTAAATATAGAATTCATTACAGCAAAACTTTAAACGGTCCGGCGAGGCCGTAAGTGGCTGTAAAATTGATATATTTGCTTTTACGGATTCCTTTCTAGCCGGACGGGTGGTGCATAACCACATATAACAGGCGGAAGGAGTTTTTTTATGGTCTTAATTCCCGGTCATGAACTGATGGATGAAGCGGCTATGTCCAGAGCCCTCATAAGGATCTCACATGAGATCGTTGAGCGTAACGACGGACTTAAGGATGTTGCTATCATCGGAATCCAGAAAAGAGGCGTGCCTCTTGCAACCCGTATCAGAAAGCTGTTAGAAGAGATCGAAGGCGTTAAGGTGCCGATGGGTATCCTTGATATCACTTTCTACAGAGACGACCTCTCGATGCTCTCAGCTCACCCCGTTGTAAACGGCACGGATATTCCCTTTGATGTAAATGACAAGAAGATAATCTTAGTTGACGATGTTCTCTTTACAGGCAGAACTACAAGAGCTGCCATAGAGAACATTTTTGATATGGGACGCCCGGCTAATATCCAGCTCGCGATCCTTATCGACAGAGGTCACAGACAGCTGCCGTTCAGAGCTGACTATGTCGGAAAGAACGTTCCTACGGCTATCACTGAGCACATCGATGTCGAAGTTAAGGAAGTCGACGGCCAGGACAGAGTAATACTGCTTAAGGAGGAGGAAGGATAATGGGACTTAAGAGTAAAGATCTCCTTGGTATGAAGCAGCTTACCGCAGAAGAGATCATGGAGATCCTTGATACAGCGAAAACAATGAAGCTCGTAATTTCGTCTGCCAACAAGAAGACTTCACACCTTCAGGGCAAGTCTGTAGTAACGCTTTTCTACGAGAATTCAACAAGAACGAGGCTTTCTTTCGAGCTTGCTTCCAAGTACATGGGATCGGCTTCGGCTAACATCTCAACTTCAGGAAGCTCAGTAAACAAGGGCGAATCGCTCCTTGATACAGCAAGAACGATCGACATGATGGGTACAGATATCATCATCATGAGACATAACCAGTCCGGCGCTCCTCACTTTATCGCGCCTTACCTCAAGGCATCCGTTGTAAATGCAGGTGACGGCATGAATGAGCACCCGACTCAGGCGCTTCTTGATATGCTCACGATGTATGAGAGATTCGATACTTTCGAGGGCAAGAATATCGCGATCTGCGGCGATATCTATCACTCAAGAGTAGTAAGATCCAATGCGATCGGCTTAAAGAAGCTCGGCGCCAACGTCTCAGTCTACGGACCTAAGACCATGATGCCCGTAGGAATCGAAAACATGGGCGTCAGGATCGCTGACTCTGTTGCTGACTGCATCAAGGATGCAGACGCTGTAATGGGACTCCGAGTACAGCTCGAAAGACAGCAGAAGTCACTTTTCCCCTCAATCGCAGAATACGCAAAATTCTATGCAATCACACCTGAGATGCTGGCACTTGCCAAGCCTGATGCATTCTTAATGCACCCCGGCCCCTGCAACCACGGTGTTGAACTCCCGACAGCAGTCTACGACTGCGACCAGTCGGTAATAAATGAACAGGTAACAAACGGTGTAGCAGTCAGAATGGCTGTGCTATACCTGCTCA
>JAEEGJ010029076.1_pt1 | contig 10934 bp, 10 predicted proteins | sample 8958761 | NCBI WGS metagenome assembly JAEEGJ01 (sample SAMN16246546, study PRJNA631951) | gut metagenome | biome: gut microbiome; feature: rumen; material: RS-attached | host: Bos | place: Iran: Karaj | collected 2018-10
CATGGTCCTTGACCGAAGTATCAAGCATCTGTCTTGCAGTGATATTCGTGGTTCCGTCACCGAGAACGAAAGATGCATCATCAAGGATATCCTTCATTGTAAACTCGATCTTCTGTGAAGAAGAACCTGTATTGTCGGTATAAGAGAACCTGAGGGTCTGAAGATTCTCTGCAGTAATTCCCGTAAGGCCGCCTGCAGTTAAAGCTGCAGCTATCTTCTCCCAATCGGGGGTAGCTGTCTGATTCCTTGTATACACAATATCGTTCTGTGTAAGACCGAGTTCAGCATTATCAGAGCCTGTATAGATCACATTGTTGCCCGAGAACACATTTGCATTGTTCAAAGCAGTGATAAGATTGGCCGTATCAAGCGAGCCCTGTGTGCTTAAGATATTTGACTCAAGATCAGCCGGTATCTGTACGGGGTTATTGTCAGAATCAACTATACCTGCGATCGTAACAGCATACATTCCGTCGGTATCGGTGGTCTTGAGATTGATCTTAGCCGTGTAAGAATAACCCAACTTATCATAGAACATAAGGTTCATGTTCTTACCTGATGAGCTTGTAAGGTTGGTATCGAGCTTATCTATTATACCTGTTACTCTTGCCTTTGTCGTGGCTTCGGGATCGTATGTCATGTTCTCTGCGCTCATGATACGAAGAGCCGATACTGTATCCTGCTTGATATCCATTGTCTCGGGATCTACCTGCCATCCCATTACGTTGTAACCGTTGGATGTCATGGCGAGGTTACCTAAACCGTCCACGTAGAAAGAACCGTCACGTGTGAAGAAATTATCAAGTCCGTTAGAAACTATGAAGAATGAATCTCCTGTTATTCTAATATCGAAAGGGTTGTTCGTTGTCTGTGAAGCACCCTGAGAGTTGATCGCTGTATTGATTGCACCTGTCTTAACACCGAGACCGATCTGACGTGCGTTGATACCTGCGGTACCTGTCTGTGCATTGGCGCCTGATGCGTTCTGTGTTGTCTGATACATCAGTTCCGAGAAGGTCACTGACTGTGACTTAAACGCTACGGTATTGACATTGGCAATGTTGTTACCGATGACGTCCATCTTGGTCTGGTGTGTCTTCAATCCGGCTACGCCGGAGTACATTGATCTCATCATAATGTTTGCCCTCCTGAATTCTTCGGGCGGTAGTGACTTCATCTGTCATTCTGAAGTCTTGGCCTCCTTGTGAGGTCCGGCCTTATACTATTACCGCTCCGTCTATATTTGTAAATACCTGTTCGTTACTTAAGTTAGAGTCAAGTGCCGTAACCACTGTTCCGCTCGGTACATTCACGATGAATGCGAGCTTATCCATGATCATAAGCGACTCTTTGATTCCTTTCATTCCGGCCTTCGCTATGCCTTCCTGCAGTCTGTTAAGCTGCGAGTCGTCGAGATTAATATCTCTTGTAGCGAGCCTGTCGGTTGCATGCTTTGAAAATTTAAGTTCCTTAACGGCTTCATTCTGCACCCTTCCCAGGATATCACCGAATGTCTGTCCGTTACCCGTACGCCTTGTATCCTGCGTCTGGGTTAAATTTCCAAGATACTCACCTTGAATCTGTTTAGCGGAAAGGAATCTCTCATCTAAGATATTCATACGCTTCCCTCCGTTTATCATCGGTTGTTCCTTATTCAGTTATACTATTCCGGTATCTTCACCTTCTGCCGAGCTTTCCTGTGTATCTCCCGCACCGGTTCCGGTCTGCTGTGAATACCAGTTGGCGTATGCGTTGTACACTGTCTGCTCATCATCGGTTAAGAATGATTTCTGGTACGAATTCATTGCGCTGTATGCTTCAACAACCTTGCCTACGCTTTCCTTATCTTCTGCCGTAAGAGCATCGATACTCGGAAGCTTGTTGATCTGAGCCACGAATGTATCCGCAAGCTTTATAGCTAACGTATATTCCGAATCCGCTACAGTCTTAAGATCGTCGTAATTATACAGGGTACCGTCGATCGACAGATATGTCTTGCTACCTGAGAATGTGACGTAATCTACAGTTCCTTCTATAGTCTTGGTGTCACCGGTAGCTGAAGTCTCTTCCATGAATACATATTGTCCGACAAGTGACGATGCGCTCTGCCTGTCCATTGTAGAGCTCATGTTCTGCATCTCCTCAAGTGTTGAGAAAGTTGCAAGCTGTGATACATACTCCGTATTGTCTGTGGGCTCCAAAGGATCCTGGTATTGCATCTGTGTCACAAGTAGCTGTAGGAAAGCATCCTTGTCAAGTGCGCCGCCTGCTTCTTTTTTAGCGGCTTCAACTGCTTTTGATATGGAGGATGTATCGGGTGTCGCTCCGTTGTTGGTGATCTTACCATCAACCACATTTGCTATTGCACTCATATTGTTCTCCTTATAGCTTATGCCATGTAATCTACCGTGTTACCTTGTCTTGCCATCATGTCTGCCGTGACCTTATCTTCTTCATCAAGTTCTTCCATATCAAGCTCTGAGATATCGCCACCGCCTAAGTTGATGCCTCTGACTTTCTTTCTCTTGGCCTCTGCTTCGGGCTGACCTTCACGACTCTGTCCGTTATCGCTAAGATTACGTTCAAAAGCGTGAGCTCCTACCGTGACTTCGACCGCTTCTACTTTAATTCCCTGCTCATTCATCTGGTCCTTCAGCTGAATTATCTGAGCTTCTAAAACTTCCTTCACCTGCTGATTCTCAGTTGTGAACGAAGCTGTGATAACACCATCCTTGGCCGCTACCTGTACTCTGACATTACCAAGCGAAGCGGGATGTAACTGCATCTCCATTTCAGTAATATCTTCGTTCATTGTCATGCGAAGTGATTCGCTGACCTGTTCCATGATCTGTTCCGTAGAAGTTGTGTATGTGGGATAAGCCGCATCAACTTTCTCAGCTACCATTCCCTTTAAGGTATCTGTGACCGTCTGAGTGAAGTTTAAGTGCTCTCCTCCGCGGTTCTCACTTCCGTTCTCCTGTCTTCCCTTTTCTTCGTGCCTTGCACTGACAGGGGCTGTCTCTTCGTTGTCTTCCGGCTTATTGTCGACCATTACCTCTTCTCTCATGCTCTGTCTCTGTTCGGGCTTACGTGTAAGCTCGGCATCGGCAAGCATATCAACGGGTCTGTCTGTATCGACTGCCTCATTCACGTCCTTATCTGCTACCGCATCTGCTATCTGACTCTTCAAATCCTCTACAGGTATCTGCAGTGTATCCGCAACCTCATTCATAAGCTTGTCAGCGTCTGTCATGAGCTGCTTAACATCAGCAAACAGTTCTTCGTCTGTCATGATATCGGTCTTATCGGTAGCATCAGTGAGTTCTACCACCAGATCAGGGATTGTATTGGAATTAAGTAACTCCGCCGGTTCGATGTCCAAAGCACTGATTGCTTCTTCTACCTGTTCTGCCGGAATCTCCAATACTTCTGCGATGGTCTGTACCATCGTCATTGCTACCTCTGTGATCTCTTCCATTGCCTCGTCGCTTATGGGCTTAGAATCCTCTGCGGGTCCTTTGCTTTCTTCCTTTACCTTTGCAGGCTTATCGGAATCATCCTTAACCTTTGTCTCGGACTTCGCTTCCTTGTCGACGGGACTTGCTTCCTTAGCTTCGGGCTTATCGCTTTTAACGGCGTTGTCCTTAGGCTGTGGTGCATTCTCCTCTTTGCTTGTACTGTTCTTAAGTACATTCGAGAAGTCTGTACCGGAAGCCGGATTCACATTGGCGCTTACGTTAGTCTTAAGCTCCTGTACGGGGCTTAATCCTGTAACTAAATTAGCCGTCATCCGTCATCCTCCTTATCAATTTTTCAAGGTTCATCATTACCTACATCAGATATATCGGATTAACTCGCCCAAAACTTAACCACGTACCAAACGTTTTCGAGTTAAATCATACTTTAATTATCAGGTTCCATTATCTTCGTTATCTTAGCCGCAATCTCCGAATTCATGGCACCGAGTATCTTACCTCTTGAATCCGTATCCATCTGCCATAGTATCTTGGCCGCAAGGTCAAGATTGTCCGTCATCTCCTCAAAAATCGCCGCCGCCTGCTTAGGCTTCATATCGGCATAAGCCTGAGCATAATTCTTAATCTCCTCGGAAACCTGCTCTTCCACGATGACCTGCTTATACAGACTCTCCGCGGTCGCCGGATCCATGGATTCATAATACTTAACGTACTCATCCTCTCCCGGACCATTCTGCGCATAAACAACTTCATTATAGAATTCGTTCTTGATACGCTCAAACTCCACCTGCTTATCTTCAAAAGTACGCAGTCTGTCCACTTCTTCGGTAAGAGCCGAAATCTCTTCATCCTTGGCTGCGGAATTGGCCTGCGTATCCGCAAGTTCCTTCTGAAGCTCCTGTATCTCACGTACCGCATCCTTAAGCGAAGAATAGCCCGATGTATCTATGTCGCCTTCATCACCGACCATCTCCTCGGATACAAGTACCGAATCGGGTAAAATACCCCGCACTACGGGTACGTTCTTAAGCACGGGTGCAAGCACTCCGGAGCCGAACCCTCCTACATCAAGCTTAATAAGCGCACAGATTATGGCGATCCAAACCGCTACGATTATGATCGTCGTTATGATGACCGGAAGATTGCTTCCGTCGTCATCCGTAATCCGGGCTTCCTCGTCGGCGAGTTCCTTGGCCTTTTTCTTGGCCTCCTTCTTCTTCGCCTTCTGCTCGGCTTTCTCTCTCTTCTGTTCTTCCTTAAAGGCTTTCTTCTCTTCTTTGAGTCGGGCGATCTCCGCCTCGTTCTCGTCTACAAAATCTGCCATATAATCCTCATTCCCGCGTTGTTACACCTGTCGGTGATATATGCTTACAGCCCGATCTTTCTGCCGTGCCTGTAACTTACAAGTTCGTCTATCTCCTTGCTTTCGGCCGCATTCAGCTCATGCTTGAATTCCTCGAAAGCGTTGTCCCTTAACTTCTCCTGTATCTTACGTTCCTGCATGGCCGTGTTAAGCTCATTCCTGGCTCTGTCCACCACCGCCTGCGCACGCCTGACATTCTCTTTCTGTGCTTCTATCTGGTCCTTAAGATTGTCGATTGCCCTGGTATTGTCCCTTAAATCGTTGACATCTATGGAATCCCGGCGCATCCGTCTGCCTTCTTCCTCATACCACTCAAGCCTGTCAAAAAGTTCGGAAAGCTTCTCTTCCTCAGCATTAAGAGCCGCCATAGCCTCAGCGAACGCCGCCTTGGCCTGGTCCTCAAGCTTAAGCTTAACGTCAAGGACATTCTTCATCTTATATCTGAATACAGCCATGACCCTGTAATCTCCCTGTCACACAAACCTATTCAAATATCTCATTCATCATTCTGAGTGTATCTTCAAAAGCAACCGCTTCATCCGTGCTCTGCATAAGGAAGGCATTGACCGCATCAATCTTCTCGATTGCATAATCTATTCCCGCATTGCTTCCCTTTTTATAGGCACCTATATTGATAAGGTCCTCGGCATCGTTATACGTGGCAAGCACATTCTTAATTTTGCCGGCCGTAGCCTTATGCTCTTTATCCGCCACCTGACTCATACACCTGCTTATGCTCTGCAGCACGTCTATTGCAGGATAATGATTCTTATGTGCAAGCTTTCGGTTAAGCATTATATGCCCGTCAAGAATCGAACGTGCGGTATCCGTTATGGGCTCATTAAAGTCATCACCGTCTACAAGGACGGTATAAAGACCCGTTATGGATCCCTTGTCGCTGCATCCGGCTCTTTCCAAAAGCTTGGGCATCTCGGAATACACACTGGGCGGGTATCCTCTCGATACCGGCGGTTCTCCGTTGGCAAGACCGATCTCTCTTTGTGCCATCGAAAAACGCGTCATGGAGTCCATCATAAGAAGGACATCCTTGCCTTTGTCTCTGAAATATTCGGCAATGGCCGTAGCGGTCTTAGCCGCCTTGTTACGTTCAAGGGCCGGTCTGTCGGATGTCGCTATGACAACCACGGAACGTTTCATACCCTCGGGGCCTAAGTCTCTTTCAACGAATTCCCTTACCTCACGGCCACGCTCTCCTATAAGAGCGATTACATTGATATCGGCAACGGTATTACGTGCAAGCATACCCATAAGCGTCGACTTGCCGACACCCGAGCCTGCAAAAATACCGATACGCTGTCCTTTGCCTATGGTCATCAATCCGTCTATCGCTTTGACTCCCAAAGTCAATACCTCGGATATTATCTTCCTGCTCATCGGATCCGGCGGTGCACACTCCACGGGATACGGTGTTCCTCCCGTGATTACCGCTCCGTCAGTTGGTCTTCCGAGTCCGTCCAATGTATGACCCAACAGTGCATCCGATACGTTCACCGTAAGCGGATTGCCCGTATTCTCGACTATACATCCTGTGCTTATGCCTTCGGCATTATCATAGGGTGTAAGCTGGGTTCTGCCTTCTTTAAAACCTACAACTTCTGCCATAATGGGCGGAAGCGACGGGTCCTCCGGATATATGTAACACACATCGCCAAGCTTGGCATCCGGTCCCGCCGATTCTATGGACAGTCCTATTACATTGACAATCTTTCCCTTTTTAGCAAAAAAAGACTCGTCGCAGAGATCTATGTACTTACCGAAATTCACTCTAGCCGCTTCCAAGTCTTCCTCCTTAGGATATATCTGTAGCCGGATTTATCTATTGATCCGGCGAATATGACAATAACTCAAGCTTCTTGCGAAGTAACGCAAGTTCCGTACCCAGACTGCAGTCAAATATTCCGCCGTCTGTCTCTATCATACAGTCACCCGCCTTCATGGTGACATCCTCTATTATGTCTATGACAGCATCAGCGGCCATTGACTCGGTCTTAAGATTATCTCTGTTCTCAACCACATATTCATAGTCTTCGTGACTAACATGAATAAGATAGTTCTTGCTTCCCTCAACATGGAGCATGGCGTTGTGCAGGAGATTTATAATAAGTTCCTTTTGACCGCTCAAGTCAACTTCAAATATCTTCTCATATATCGAAGTCAGAGTATGAACGAACTTGGGTTCAAGATCATCCACCATCTCTTCATACTGTTGCTGTAGAGCATTCCTCTCCTGCTCTATCTGTGCAGCGGCCTCAACCATCTCGGCCTGAGCCATGGCCTTGCCTTCGTTATATCCTTCGGCTCTGCCTTCCTCACGCGCAAGCGCTTTCTCTTTCTCTATCTCATCCGCAGCCTGAGCTCTCATGGCCTCTATCTCTGCGTTGGCTTCCGCAAGCATATCATCCCTGTTAAGGTCGGAATATTCGGGTTCGCCAAACTGCTCCGGTGCAGGTTCGTCATATGAGGGAACCGCTTTGATTACATTGGATACGGGATTGCCTTCCTCGTCATACTCACCTTCATACTCTATATCCGAAGGATCGCCCACGAGTGCATTAAGAGTGTCGGCATCCAGCCCGTCTTCAAAGACAGGCTCCGAGCCGTAATCCTCAGACAGTTCGTCCGATTCGTTATATGAGTATACGGGGGAACTGTACTTCAGATCCCCCAATTTTTCCTCAATAATGCTGTTGCTGTCTATGACACGAGGCTCAACGCCCTCTCTCCTGAGATAAAAGGCCTTGACCAGGTTGCCGCTACGTACGCTAGACAATTATCTCGTCTCCTCCACCTCTTGATATGACTATCTCGCCGGAATCCTCGAGCTTACGTATGATATTAACTATCTTCTGCTGAGCTTCCTCAACATCCTTCATACGCACAGGACCCATGAATTCCATATCCTCTTTGATCATCGTTGCAAGACGCTTAGAAAGGTTATTGAATATAGCGCCCTGAACCTGTTCGTTACTGCCCTTAAGCGCAAGACCCAGGTCGTTATTGTCGACGTCACGAAGTACTCTCTGGATAGCTCTGTCATCAAGCAACAGAATATCCTCGAATACGAACATCTTCTTCCTGATCTCGTCGGCAAGCTCGGGCTCTTCGATCTCGAGGGTCTCCATGATGTGCTTCTCTGTACCACGGTCCACGGAGTTCAAAATCTCTACTACCTGATCTACACCACCGACAATGGTGTAATCCTGATTGACAAGACTCGCTAACTTGCTCTCCAATATCTTCTCCACTTCCTTGATGACATCCGGAGATGTACGATCCATCATGGCTACTCTCTTGGCTACGTCGGCCTGTCTCTCCTGAGGCAGTGCCGCTATAATCTGAGACGCCTGGCTGGGCGCCACATATGATAATATAAGTGCTATTGTCTGAGGATGCTCATCCTGAATGAAGTTAAGCAACTGTGAAGGCTCAGCCTTACGTACGAACTCGAAAGGCTTAACCTGTAATGATGCGGTAAGCTTGCTGATAACTTCGACTGCAGCCTCTCCTCCGAGCGCCTTCTCCAAAAGTTCCTTCGCATAGTTGATACCACCCTCTGCGATATACTGCTGTGCAAGACATACCTGGTAGAATTCATCCACCACTTCGTCCTTGACCTGCGGCGTGATACTTCTTGTATTGGCTATCTCAAGCGTGAGCTCTTCAATCTCCTCTTCCTTAAGATGTTTAAAAATAGTTGCCGAACGTTCAGGTCCCAAGGCAATCAGAAGTATAGCCGACTTCTGAAGTCCCGAAAGCTTTTCATCCGCAAATTTACTCACCGCCATCCTAGCTCCAATCCTCGTTCAACCAGTTGCGCAGCAATGCTGCTGCCGCTTCCGGATTCTCGTCCACAAATTTCTCTATCATCTTTCTGGTCTCTGACTTAGTCTCGACCTCAATATCCTCAAGTTCAGACTCAGGCGTAGACTGAAGCAGACTCTCTACCGAAAGCTCTTCCTCTACTTCTTCCGCCTTCTCTGCACGCATGCTTCTTAAGATTACGAACGCAAGCAATCCGAGTATCGCTACTATAAGTACAATCTGGATTATATCCGTCGCAGTGATATTGGCACGCTGTCTGTCTATGAACATAGGCTCTTCATATGACACGAAGCTTATGTTGGCAGCGTCTATACCGCTTGCCTTGGCTACCATGTCAACGAGATCCTCGTCAGTATCTATCTTCTGTCTCTCGGCATTGGCAAGCTTGTACTCTTCCCATGTTATGCCGTCCAAAAGTCCCTGTGTCTTCGCATCCTCTTCCTTAAGCACCTTATACTTGATGGCTGCTACGGAAAGCGAAGAAGAACCGTACTTAACCAGTCCCGGAGGAATGGTGGTCTGGGTAATCGTCTCATTGGGCAGGTAATCTCTGTTGGTCTCCGATACGGAAGAACTTGAGTACCCGTTATCCTGCAGCACATATGTGGTACCGTCTTCACCGTTACTGTCGGTACCGGGCACCTGTGCCTGGCCGCCCTGAGCTTCCGATTCATATACGTCCTCATGACTCAACACACCCTGTGACTGGCCTTCTGCCGGGGTGTAGTCATGCTGTGTCTTCTCTGTTGTGGAGAAGTCAAGTTCAAGATTGGTGGAAACTTCTATTAGGTCGTACTCATTGGTTCCCAAAAGCACTTTCTTGACTTCCTGCTGCATAAGCGCCTCTGCCTGCTGCTTAACAGACATCTGCGATGTGGCGTTGCCGCTTACGGACATCTCCTCATCACCCGAGAACAAAAGATTACCCTCGTTATCTATGATGGTGATGTCGCTTATATCTTTATTACCCAAAGCAGTCTTAACGAACTGAGCTACATTCGCTGCGTTCTCAGGTGTGAACTCGCCGTCGGGTTCAATCCAGATAGCCGCCGAAGAATCTTCCTGCTTGGATATTAATGTTCCGTCATTCTGGGGAAGGTTAAGCTGAACCGTGGCACGCTTGATATTGGCCATGCCCTGAAGATCGGTCTCCATCAGACTTTCAAGATAAAGCTTATACTGCTTCTGCTTATCTGACTCGGTTGCAGAAAAGCCGCCTCCCGTAACATTGGAAAGATCATAACCCTCAGCGGGGATATTGTTGGCACCGAGTAACAGCCTTGCCGCAGACGCCTGGCTCTTTAAAACCTTAATCTGCAGTCCGTCGTCGGAAGTCTGATACGTAATGCTCTCTCCGTCCAGTATGGCCGTGATCTCGGAAGTCTCCTTCGTGGACTCCGTGGTCACCAGTATCTCATAGACCGGCCTGGTCAATATTGTTATAAGTATAGCAAAGGCTACTATCACACCGGCTGCCACCGACACAATAATAGTCTTCTGCTTTGATGAAAACTTATTCCACCATTCCAATATCTTCTGAGGAATCTCTCTAAGTCGATCCATCATCTTAAAAGTACCTCGATTCCGTATTACATCCCTGCGCGGAAATTATAGAAACGTCGGATCAAACACGATCACAACTGCATCTGCATAAGTTCCTTATATGCCTCAAGGAACTTATCCCTTACCGCAACGGTATATTGCAACGCCGTAGACGCTTTCTGAAGCGCAACGGTAAGATCGTGAGTATTGTCCGTAAGTCCCATTGCAAGCTTTAATTCCTCATTCTCCGCATCCGAAAGATAGGAATTGGTCACGTTCAGATTATCCAAAGCCGCATTGAATACGCTCTCAAACGCTGACGTGGTATCCTTGACCGGGCTTACTCCGGCCGCACTGTTCTCGGCAGTGTTCCTGACCGCTCCGCTCGTAACATTGTATAGATTGTGTATATCTATCGCCATAAATATCCTCCGCATCAAATCCCGGTCATGACATCACTAATGTCTTCCGGGCTTATGCCGTAAATCTTACTGTCCCATCTCAAGTCCAAGCTTTGCTATGTTCTTGCTTGCCTCAAATGCAGTTGCATTGGCCTCATAGCTTCGGCTTGCATCAATAAGGTTAGTCATCTCGGTGACTATATTGACATTGGGATACATTACATATCCGTTCTCATCCGCATCGGGATGTGAGGGATCGTATGCCAGATGTCCTTCCGTAGCCGTGTCGTCATAAGTTCCGCTGACCTT
>JAEEGJ010029079.1_pt1 | contig 10934 bp, 11 predicted proteins | sample 8958761 | NCBI WGS metagenome assembly JAEEGJ01 (sample SAMN16246546, study PRJNA631951) | gut metagenome | biome: gut microbiome; feature: rumen; material: RS-attached | host: Bos | place: Iran: Karaj | collected 2018-10
GACGATCATTATAGTCCTTATGGCCTCCGTCATAAGAAAGAAAAATATATCGCCTTCTGACGGCGCTGTCATAAGCGAGGCGCAGGACCGGAACAAGAAGCTTTTCGACACGGCAGACATACCCGATGAGATAGTCACGATTAACACGCAGATTATCGAAGACGGACTTAAGGATATGGGTGTGCTTATCACCGAGGAATATTACTTCACTCAGGTCGAGGAATACTCATCTTCCAAGAAGGTGCTCATCTTTGATTCGAAGTCTTCTTTCACCTACAGCTACGACGGAACAGTCAGCGCGGGCATCGACTGCAATAACGTTAAGATTGCCAAGGATGATGAGGCTAAGACCGTTACTATCACCATCCCCAAGGCCGATATCGTAAGCGTCAATATCGATAAGGAAAGCTTTAAGATATACGAAGAGAAAGAAGGCCTCTGGAATAAGACCGGCATCAACGACTTTAACGATTCACTCATAGAATTTGAGAACGCCGCCAAGGCCAAGGCTTTGGAAAAAGGCATAATAGACAAGGCCGACGAGGGTGCTAAAAAGCTTATCGCATCCTTTGTCGATTCGCTTATAGACAGTGACGAATACACCGTCACATACGTTACGGAGTAAATATATGGAGATACTTAAAAAGATAACCCTTATACTTTTATTTGTCGCCATCGCCATGATATCGATTGCGAAGATCACACCGGTGGCTACGAATGTTGACAGCCACGCGCATTCCGTTGCGCAGATCGATAAGGAGATAGACTGCGTACTTAAGCTTACTGCAGGTGCCACGGGCGCTTCGGCAGCCATCTCGCTTTTGCCCGACGACCAGTGTACGCCGATTTCGGAACAGTTCGCCGAGCTTGCGAAGTATTTCTTAGTCGTATTAAGTGCGCTTTACCTTGAGAAGTATCTTGTGACACTTACAGGCTATGTCTCTTTTTCATTCATCATCCCGCTTGCATGCCTGCTTCTTGTATGCGGAATACTGGGGTCACGTGAGAAGGTCAGAGCCTTTGCCTATAAGCTTATGATCGTGGCAGTTGCAATCTACTTCATCATCCCCTTAAGCGTCAAGACTTCGGAGATGATCTATGACAATTACGAATCTTCGATTGAGCAGACAATCGACATCGCCTCACAGATAAGCGTTGAGAACGAGGAATCGGGCGTTGTCGACAAGTTCGTCTCATGGATACAGAACGCCGCCATGACGATAGTTGAATACGTCACCGAACTTCTGAGCAAGTTCATCGAGGCGGTCGCCGTGATGCTTGTGACATCATGCCTTATACCGATACTTGTTATCGTATTTTTCTTCTGGATGTTCAAGCTGTTATTTAAGCTTGACTTCTCATTATCGGATGCAGAGAGATTTGTGCACAACAGACTGACAGGAGGCCATTATGAGCGAGAAGACTAAGATAGCGTTTTTTGATGCCAAGGACTATGACACGGCTTCATTTGATGAAGCTGCCAAGGGTCGTAACTTTAAGATCAAGTACTTTGAGACCAAGCTTGATGAGGATACCGTTAAGCTTGCCAAAGGCTACGATGTCGTATGCGTATTCGTTAACGACACGGTGAATGAGAAGGTGATCAATTCCCTGACCAAGAAGGGGGTAAAACTGATCGCTCTGCGCTGTGCCGGCTTTAACAACGTTGACGTGGCACATGCGGCGAACAATATAGGCGTTGTAAGGGTGCCCGCATATTCACCCTATGCGGTTGCCGAGCATGCAATGGCACTTTTACTTACATCAATAAGAAGAATACACAAAGCGTATATAAGAACCAAAGACTTTAACTTCAGCTTAAACGGTCTTATGGGCTTTGATTTACACGGCAAGACCGTCGGTGTTGTCGGCACGGGTAAGATAGGAAGAGTCTTTATAGACATATGCAGAGGCTTTGGCATGGATGTCATCGCATACGATAAGTTCCCTGCCAAGGACAGCGGCATAGAATATGTTCCGATCGAAGAGATCTGGAAGCGAAGCGACATCATCTCCTTCCACTGCCCTCTTACCGAAGAGACCTATCACATGGTTGATAAGAAGAGCATCAAGAACATGAAGAAGGGCGTTGTCTTGATCAACACCTCCCGCGGTGCTTTGATCGATGCGGACGCGCTGCTTGAAGGTATAAGAAGCCGTCATGTCGGTGCCGCCTGCCTTGATGTATACGAAGAGGAAGCGGACGTGTTCTTCGAGGACAGATCCGGTCATATCTTCGAGGATGATACTCTTGCAAGGCTGATATCAATGCCCAACGTGATCGTTACATCACATCAGGCATTCCTTACCAAAGAGGCGCTTACGAACATCGCGCACACGACTTTGGACAATATAGAAGAATACTTAACTACAGGTAAAAGCAAAAATGAGGTGACTGTATAGTCACCTCATAATACAATACGATATACTGAGTTCACTCACCCTTGAATGATAAGAGCTTGCCGATAAGGACATCTATCTCATTCTGTGAAAGAACCGACTGATTGCTTAACATCTCGACATTGAGCGCATCCAGCTGTCCGTACTCTCTTATCGAATCAAGCGCATCGATAAGCGAATCAATCTCGGACTGTGAAAGCGATACGTTCACTCCCGGCTTCTGTATCGGCAGATCCTTAACCGTGTTAAGCGAAGTGATAAGCTTGTCGATCTCTGTCTGAGTCAGGACTACCTGGCCGTTTAACAGATCCGTGGATATGGTATTATTATCCGCGTAATCCTTAAGAGCCACAAGCGCTTCAACTATGGAATCGATCTCTTGTTGTGAAAGCATTTTATTCATAGTGTTATCCTCGTATGTCGGTCATTAATTGTGTCACTTAGATTATATCACATTTATTTTACGTTAAAAAGCGGAGGCAACTGAATTGAGCAAAAACAAAGAGAATACCTTAACAAAAGCCGAACGCCGTGAGAAGGTGATCATCAAGACAAGCATTATAGGCATAGGCGCCAACGTGCTCTTAGCCATGTTCAAAGCAACGATAGGTCTTATATCCAACTCCATCGCCGTAGTATTGGATGCAGTTAACAACCTCTCCGATGCTCTCTCATCGGTAATTACAATCGTCGGTACAAGACTTGCCAATAAGCGTCCCGACAAAAAGCATCCCTTAGGACACGGCCGTATAGAATACTTAAGTGCAATGATCGTAGCGGTACTTGTATTATATGCCGGTATCACTTCGCTTATCGAATCGGTTAAGCACATAATCAATCCACAGATACCCGAGTACAGCACTACATCACTTATCATCATCGGCGTAGCCGTACTTGTTAAGATATTCCTCGGCAGATACGTTAAGAGCATGGGCGATAAGGTTGGAAGCGCTTCGCTTTCGGCTTCCGGTCAGGATGCGCTTTTTGATGCGATCTTATCAACTTCCGTATTGGCCAGTGCCATAGTGTTCGTCACAACGGGCTTATCGCTTGAGGCTTATGTCGGAATAGTTATCTCCGGTTTTATCATCAAAGCCGGTATCGAAATACTGCTTGATACGGTAAGCGACATATTGGGCAGAAGAGCCGATACCGCCTTGACCAAGCAGATTAAGCTGCTTTTGGCCGAAGAGCCCGAAGTAAGGGGCGCATACGATCTTATGATCAACAACTACGGCCCCGATAAAAACTACGCTTCGGTTCATCTTGAGCTTCCCGATTACATGACCGTTGAAGAGGTCGATAAGCTCACAAGACGTGTCGAGGCCAAGGTCTATAATGCAACAGGCGTCGTACTAACGGGTGTCGGTGTATATTCATTCAATACAAGTAACGATGAAGCGGCCGTTATACGTAACAAAGTACTCGAGACCGTGATGGGTCATGACTTTGCACTTCAGCTCCACGGCTTTTATGTGGACATCGAAAACAAGGAGATGAGGTTTGACGTGGTATTCAGTTTTGATGTGGATATTAATGAAGGCCTTAAGATTCTCTGTGATGAGCTGGCTACCGTCTATCCGGATTACAACATCTTCATATCACCGGATGTGGATATATCCGATTAATTGTTAAAAAAAACGGCCGGCTGTGCGCCGGCCGTTTTTTTATGCTTTGGATAAGAGTTCGCGTGCGTTGGCAAGGCCGGCTTCCGTAAGCTCGCCGCCGGATAAAAGTCTCGCAATCTCCTTCTCTTTTTCATCTTCAGATAATGCCTTGATATCCGTCACGGTAGAATCCGCTTCTGTATATTTCTCTATAAGATAGTGTGCATCTGCTCTTGCCGCAATCTGCGGAAGATGCGTGATCGCTATCACCTGATGTGAAGAAGCAAGGTTCTTCATGCTTCCCGATACATTCCAGGCAGTCTTGCCGCTTATACCCGAATCGATCTCATCAAATACAAGTGTGCCCACCTTCTCTTTATCTGCAGTCACTTCCTTAAGCGCAAGCATGAATCTTGAAAGTTCACCGCCGCTTGCCACCTGGCTTAAGGACTTAACGGGCTCGCCTAAGTTAAATGACACAAGGATATCGACATCGTCTATTCCCGATGCGCTTAATGCATCCTCATCATCCTTAACCGAAACATCCATGCTCACGTTCTCAAAAGACAGTTCCTTAAGTCTCTCTTCCATGACTTTGCAGAGTCTTTCTGCAGCCTTTGCTCTTTCACTATGAAGGGCCTTGGCGTGCATCAGTGCCGTCTTTTTTGCATCCGCAAGCTTGGCTTTAAGATTGTCTATATAGGCATCTATGTCTTCCATCTTTGTGATATAGTCTGCCCTGTCCTGTGCATACTTAAGTATGTCTTCTATGCTGTCACCGTACTTGCTCTTAAGGTGATTGATAGTATCAAGTCTGTTCTCGGTCTGTCTGAACTCAGCTTCCGAAAACTCCATACGGTCCATATAGTTTTGTATGTCGCGAAGTATATCCGCAAGCATATCTTCGGTGGTCGAAAGTCTGTCGGACATCTCACTGACATCTGTGTCATATTCTGATACGGATAAAAGTTCCCTTACCGCGGAACCTATGATCGCACCCGCACCTGAATCCCTGTCAAGTGCACCGCTTACCTTGGACATGCTCTCGGCTATCCTTCCGGCATTCTTCATCATGCGGTACTTATCCTCAAGCTCTGTATCCTCGCCGGTGTTTAGCTTGGCATTCTCGATCTCTTCGACTTCAAAACGCGCTAAAGCAAGCTCTTTTTCCTTATTGCTCTCATCGGCATCGGCTTCGCTTAATTCTTTCTTGATCTTTCTGTACTCATCATAGGCTGCTGCCGTATCTGCCTTAAGCTTATCAACTGCATCGCCGGCATAGTCATCCAATATATCCCTGTAGTTTTTGACATCCAGAAGCTCTTTCGTATCGTTCTGGCCGTGTATGTCGATAAGTAAAGCGGCAAGCCTCTTAAGATCCCTTCCGGATATCGTCTCGCCGTTACACTTGGCCACACTTCTGCCTTCCTGAATACGCCTTGATATATAGATGCTTCCGTCGGATTCGGTAGGAAGGTCAAGCTGCTTCATGCAGTCTGTTACTTCCTTTGAATTATCCGAAAAGACCAGCTCGATCAACGCGTGATCTTCACCGGTCCTTATGATATCCTTGCTTGCCCTTTCACCCAAAGCAAGTCTGACAGACCCCAGTATGATTGACTTACCGGCGCCCGTCTCACCCGTCAGGATGTTGAGTCCTTCATGCAGTTGTATCCGGCTCTCTTTGATAAGCGCCAGATTCTTAACAGTGATGCTTTCTAACATATATACCTCCGTCTGTGGCTCCCATAAGGCTAATCCCACCTGCTCACACGACGGTGTAAATCATAATATCTCTCTTAGTTTATCCATGACGATCTTAGTCTCTTCGGTAGTCCTTATTGCGACCATGATCGTATCGTCTCCCGCTATTGAGCCCACGACTTCCTTCATGTTCATCGCATCAATGGATGCGGCAACGGCCATTGCCATACCCGACACAGTCTTGATGACAAGGATGTTCTGCGCATTGTCCATCGACATGAAGCCGTCTTTAAAGACTCTTGCGTACTTGGCTGAAAGATGCGAATCCTCTCCTCTTACGGTCGAAGTGTATCTCTGCTTCCCGTCCGGAGTCGGCACTTTGTTAAGCCGAAGCTGTGCGATATCTCTTGATACCGTGGCCTGCGTAACTTCATACCCTTCGGCGCGCAGTCTCTCCGAGAGCTCTTCCTGAGTCTCGATGACCTCTTCTTCCACAAGTTCCGTTATTCTTTTTTGGCGTTCTCTTTTACCGACAGCCATATGATTCCCTTTTATTCCGCTTCATTTTGTGACGCTGAAGCTGCGTTCTATGCATCCGCCTTTGCCGAGATGATCCACGGTGCGGGCTGGTTCTCAAATACGTTCTTGCTTGTAAGCTTCGATACTGCAATCTGGATTATCGTCACGTCGTTGATGCCGTAGCGTGCAAGTATATCCCTCATAGATGCCGCAACCTTAAAGTCAAGCGTATAGATCACAAACTCCATCTTGGGATTAAGCTTTGTCAAGAATTCAAGCTCATTCTCAAGAGAAGCCGAAGCAACAAGCATCGTTGTATCCGGTATTGCAAGTCCGGCAAAAGTGTCCGCTCCTACGTGATCGACAATCGTTATGTTACGAAGGCCGAACTTGTTCACATTTTCTTCCATCGTCTCACGATCGCTTTCCTTATACTCAACGGCAATAACGGTTCCTTCGCCGTTCATCATTGAAGCCTCAACGGCGATTGACTCACCCGAGATTACACAGATATTCTTATCTTCATGAATCTGCATCTTGGATAATAACACAGAACGGATCTCGCTTCCCACATACTTAACCGAGCCGCTGGCAAATTTCTTATTATCCATTCCGAACTTAATCGTACTTCTTGCATTGGGATTAAGCACTATCATACCGGCCGAAGCATTGATGCCTCTGTCGATCATATCCGATACCTTATTACGCTTAATAGGCCCCGTAGGCTCCGAACCCTCGTTATATATAATCTCGCAGTCGCCAAGACCCACTTCCCACATCTTATAGAAGATGTCCTTATCCCCCGCCTGCGTGAACACAAGCACGCATCTGTGTGCCTCAACGGTGGGAATCAGGTTCTTATTCTTACGGGTGATATCAAGCAATTTCACATGCTCAAGATCAATATCCGTATTCTCCGAGAAATACTGAAGCCACGATATTATATGTTTATTGGTAAATAAATTGTTCTCCATATGCATCCTCTCCCGGTTCTTCGCCCCCAATCGGGCGAACTGTCTACATCTGCAGTTTCGCTATTCTATACACACTTACTAAGCAACTCATCCCACTTCTTATCCACGTATTCCTGAGCAGCCTCAATAGTCCACTCATTACCGGGCTTAAAGCAGTGATTGAATCTTCCCTGAAGTCTCATGAATTCCTCTACGGGAAGCTTCTTCTTGGGTTCATATGTAAGTCTGTACTCACCCTCTACCACTTCATACAACGGCCATACACAGGTATCTATCGCAGCCTTTGTTATATCAAGCAGATTCTCTGCCGGATACTGCCAGCCTCTGGGACATGGTGTTAAGACATTGACAAATGTGGCACCCTTCTTATAGATGGCTCTGTGAGCCTTCTCATGGAAATCCTTCATGTTACCGAATAACGTAGTCTGTGCAACGTAAGGTGAACCGTGAGCCACAACTATCTGTGTAAGATCTTTCTGTACCTGCTTCTTACCCACGGATTCAACACCGGCGGGAGTTGTTGTAGCCGAAGCAAATCTCGGTGTAGCCGAAGATCTCTGAGTACCCGTATTCATGTATGCGTTATTGTCATAACAGAAGTATGTGAAATCATGACCTCTCTCAAGTGCACCCGACAATGACTGGAAACCGATATCATATGTACCTCCGTCACCGCCTATGGCCAAGATCTTAATCTCTTTATCCTCTGCTATCTTGCCCTTACGCTTAAGTACGTTATAAGCTGCCTCGACTCCCGATGCCGTAGCCGATGCATTCTCAAATGCCGTATGTATGTAGGAATCCTCCCATGCGGTATAAGGATACTGGAAAGACGATACCTCCAGACATCCCGTCGCATTACATATAACAGCTTTATCTTCCGGATTGACCGCTCTCATCATCGCTCTGCAGACTATACCTGCCGCACAACCGGCACAGAGTCTGTGTCCCGCATGGAAGCGCTCCTCCTTATTCATTTCCTCTTTTAAATTATATGCCATTGCTTATACCTCTCTCTGACCCATATGGACGTATACAGGTCCGGTCTGTCCGGTCCTTGCTATCTCACCTAATCTCTCATATACCGACTTAGCCGCTGCGACCGTGAAGTCTCTTCCGCCAAGACCGTATACTATGTCGATCATCTTAGGTCTTGCATCCATATTGATGCATGCTCCCGCGCACTCAGCGAATAACGGTCCGCCGCATGCCGAGAAGCCCTCACTTTTATCCATAATTGCCACTGCCTTGCATCCTGATAATGATGCAGCAATCTCTTCAGCGGGGAAAGGACGGATGACTCTGACTTTGATAAGTCCGGCCTTAATGCCCTGGCCGCGTAATTCATCTACGCATGCCTTGGCAGTTCCTGCAGAAGATCCCATGATTACCATGGCTATCTCTGCATCATCCATATGATACTCTTCTATCAGGTCATAGTGTCTGCCGAATGTCTTCTCGAAATCAGCTGCCACTTCCTTAATAACTCTCTTGGCATTGATCATTGCATGAGCCTGAGCGACTCTGGCTTCCATGTAATAACCTGACACACCGTAAGGACCTACTGCCAGAGGATTCTCTTCCTTAAGCAGGTAGTTCTCAGGCTTATACTCGCCCACGAAAGACTTGACAGCAGTGTCATCTTCTATCTCTATATTCTCTATAGCGTGTGATGTAATGAATCCGTCCTCGCAGACCATAAGAGGAAGTCTTACATCGGGATGCTCGGCTATTCTGTGAGCCATTAAGTAATTGTCATATACCTCCTGGTTATTCTCGGCATATAACTGTATGAATCCCGAATCACGCTCTGCAAGTGAATCAGAATAGTCGTGATTGATATTGATGGGTCCTGTCAGTGCTCTGCAGGAAACCGCAAGAACAACGGGAAGTCTTAAGGATCCCGCTACGTATAATACCTCATTCATGTATGAAAGACCCGCACTTGATGTGGCAGTAACGGCACGACCGCCTGCTGCCTCCGCACCAAGACAAGCCGACATTGCCGAATGCTCCGATTCCACACATATAAATTCCGTATCGACCTTACCGTCAGCCACGTACTGTGCGAAATACTGGGGTATCTCCGTAGAAGGAGTTATGGGGAACATCGCAAATACATCGGGATTGATCTGTCTCATCGCTGTTGCGATGGCTTCGTTACCCGAGAGTCTGTCTCTGATACTCATCCTCTATTCCTCCTTCCACTTAATTGCATCGAAAGGACATACCTTGATACATATGCCGCATCCTTTGCAATGCTCATAATCAAATTCCGATCTCTTGCCATCCTTAACCGGGATGGAAGCATCCGGACAGAAAGGTGCACACAGAACACACTGCTTACACTTATCCTCTATCCACTCTGGAGTCTTAGATCTCCATTCGCCGGTCTTAGTTAATCTGCTGGTACCCGGCTCATATATCTCACACCCGACAGTCATCTCCTGCCAGGGGATCTGTTCATTAATATCCTTCGCCTGTTTCATTACATCTCTCCATTCTGTTGGCTTGATCACACCTTAATCTGCCTTTTACTTAGCCCTTAACTTCCGACATTGCCTGAGTAAGGCACTTAAGATTACCTTCTATTACCTGAGGTTTCTTGGCAAACTTATGCGAGTAAGAATCCTTCATATCCGCCATGAACTTATCCTTATCCACGCATCCGCTTACCGCTACCACAGCTGCAAGCATAGGTGTGTTGGGGAAGTATGCACCGAGATTGGCTATAGATATCGCTCTTGCATCTATCGTACATACCCTGCCCTTATATCCCTTAAGAAGGGGACGTATCTCATCGGGGCTCTTGGCCGAATTAACTATGATCGCGCCTTCTTCCTTAAGTCCGCTTGTTACATCCACACTCTCAAGTAATGTCTCATCCACTACCGCCACGAAGTCAGGCTCATAAATATTTGAATGTATGGGACATCTTTCGGGGGATATCCTGTTATAAGCCGTGATCGGTGCGCCGCTTCGCTCCGGTCCGTACTCCGGGAACGACTGCACATACTGTCCTGCCATAAATGCGGCATCCGCAAGCAGCTGACTGGCCGTCTTCGCACCCTGGCCGCCTCTGCCGTGCCATCTGATCTCTATCATCTATATAACCTCCTCAGTTCATCCTAATTATTCTCCAAGCTTACGGTGCAGAGTCTGTAAGAAACTGTCCTTACTTAATCTCACCACGCTGCTGGTATTATCCGATCTTGATACCGCTATCTTATCTCCGGTATGCATAAGAATATTGTCACTTCCATCCGACGATGCTTCTACCTCTATGGAAGTATTCTCTCTTCCTGCCCCTATCACGATCTCCACAATATCATCCGCACTTAACACAATGCTTCTTGAATTAAGAGTATGTGCACATATGGGTGTAAGCACGATAAGGTTAGCTTCAGGCTCAACTATAGGGCCTCCCGCCGACATGTTATATCCTGTGGAACCTGTTGGAGTCGATACGATGATGCCGTCGGCACACAGATTATTTAACAACTTACCGTTAACATATATTGCAAATCTCATGATCTGCAATGATCCGCATCTGGTGATCGTAATATCATTAAGAGCGGGGGATATCTCTTTGACAGCACCATCCTTGCCGGCTTCTGTGATCTTAGCCTTAAGCATCATTCTCTTACTTATGTCATAATCACCGGCAATAAGTCTATCTATGGCCTTCGCTAGAGTATCCGTACTTGGCTCAGGCGGAAATCCCAGTGCA
>JAEEGJ010029081.1_pt1 | contig 10933 bp, 7 predicted proteins | sample 8958761 | NCBI WGS metagenome assembly JAEEGJ01 (sample SAMN16246546, study PRJNA631951) | gut metagenome | biome: gut microbiome; feature: rumen; material: RS-attached | host: Bos | place: Iran: Karaj | collected 2018-10
CCTCCTGCAGCACCAGCTCCAGGCGTGTTCTGGCAATCGCGCCCCAGATGCTTAGCAGATGCCGCTGCAAATCGTTTGGCACGTGCATCAAGAGTTTCGATCAACTCAGGCGTGGCCCCCTTGACCTCCGGTCGAGTTCGCTCACGCTCGGCAATCGAATCGAGCTCCGATTGCTCTCGCTTAACCGCAAACTTTTGTGGCGCAAAGACAAAGGCTGCTCCATTCTCGCCACAGAGTGGATTAGTGACATCAGTGGCGATGGTGAAGCGAACATCATCTAGTTCGCGTACATCATCCCAAAGGCTACGGGTAGGCGCGCCAGCAAATGCATCGATAATCGCCCGAAGCATCCCTATGCCACAATCGCTAGTGGCGCTACCGCCAAGTCCTACAATGATGTGCTTACAGCCTCTGCGAACAGCATCAACTACGAGTTGTCCTGTTCCATAACTCGTGGCTACCATTGGATTGCGTTCCTCTGGCGATAGTAGAGTCAGTCCGCTGGCTTTGGCAATCTCTATCACAGCGGTATCGTCCTTCACCAGATACTGCGCTATAATAGGACGCATCAGTGGATCTTTCACATTGACCTCCACAATCTCGCCACCCATTGCAGAATGGAATGCCTCCAGCCATCCTTCTCCGCCATCGCTTACAGGAATCAGGATTGGATCAGCTGGATCAGGGGACGGTTCTTTGATCCGCTCAGCGAGCTGGATCAAAGAACCGTCCCCTGATCCAATCCCCGCTGCAGCTGCCTGATTAGCTTCAGCCGATGTCAGACAGCCCTTAAACGAATCTATCGCTACGATGATCTTCAATAATTTTCTGCTTTAATCTGGAAATAGCTCTGAGGATGGTCACAGGTAGGACAAACTTCAGGAGCTTTCTTGCCGATAACAATATGTCCGCAGTTGCTGCACTGCCAGATGACATCACCCTCGCGAGAGAATACCACTGCATCCTCGATGTTCTTCAGCAACTTACGATAACGCTCTTCGTGGTGTTTCTCGATAGCGCCTACCAGCTCAAACTTCGCGGCAATCTCATCGAAGCCTTCCTCGCGAGCTTCCTTGGCCATACGCGCATACATATCTGTCCATTCGAAGTTCTCGCCATTGGCAGCATCAGCCAGGTTAGCCTTAGTATCACTCACGCTACCGCCATTCAAGTACTTATACCACATCTTGGCATGCTCCTTCTCGTTGGCAGCTGTCTCCTCAAAGATTGCAGCAATCTGCACAAATCCATCCTTTTTAGCGCGTGATGCAAAATAAGTGTACTTGTTTCTCGCCATACTCTCGCCTGCAAAAGCCTCCTTGAGGTTCTGCTCGGTCTTCGTTCCTTTCAATTCTTTCATAAGTCTTGTTCTTGTTAGTTATACAAAATCATGCTGCAAATATACAAAAAAATATTCAAATAGTAGGGGTATTTCAAAAAATAATTGTAATTTTGCACGCAAAAGCGTGCGAAAATATGATTAGTGATAGCATTAAGTACATCGGTGTGGATGATTTGGACATCGATCTGTTTGAGAGTCAGTATGTGGTGCCTGAGGGCATGAGTTATAATTCGTATCTCATTGATGATGAGAAGATTGCTGTGCTGGATACTGCCGACCGGAGAAAAGGGGAGGAGTGGAAAGCGAACCTGACGGCAGCCCTGAATGGCAGACAGCCGGACTATCTGGTGGTTCACCACATGGAGCCTGACCACTCGGCACTCATCGCCTGGATGCTGGAGACGTATCCTCAATTGCAACTGGTATGCAGCGCTCAGGCCGCGAAGATGCTGCCCAACTTCTTCGAGGGCTTTAACTTCGAGGGTCGTGTAAAGACCGTGAAAGAGGGTGATACCCTCGCGCTGGGACAGCATACGCTGCAGTTTATCGGGGCTGCGATGATACACTGGCCTGAGGTGATCATGAGTTATGACACTCAGGACAAGGTGCTCTTCAGTGCTGATGGCTTTGGAAAGTTCGGTGCACTAGTGAATGAGACTGATGACTGGGCTTGCGAGGCGCGTCGCTATTACTTTAATATCTGCGGTAAATATGGCTCACAGGTGCAGGGTGTGATCAAGAAGATGGCTGCGCTGGATGTACAGGCTATCTGTCCGCTGCATGGTCCTGTGCTGAAGGGTGAGGCCCTGGCAGAGGCTGTGAAGCTCTACGATACCTGGAGCAAATACGAGCCCGAGAGTGAGGGCATCCTGATAGCCTACGCCAGCATTCATGGCGGCACAGCAGCTGCCGCTGAGCGCCTTGGCGAGATGCTTCGCGAAAAAGGTAAAAAAGTAAAAGGGGAAAAAGGTAAAGAATTCAAGGTGGTGGTGAGCGATCTGAGTCGTGAGGATATGGCTGAGGTGATTGAGGATGCATTCCGCTATCCTACGGTGGTTGTAGCTGCATCGAGCTATGATGCAGGCGTGTTCCCCGTGATGCACGATTTCCTGTATCATCTGCAGATCAAGAACTACCAGAAGCGCAAGTTTGGTATCATCGAGAACGGTAGTTGGGCTCCCACAGCCGGCAAGACCATGCGCACCATGATTGAGGCCCTGAAGGACTGCGAGATCGTAGAGCCCATGGTAACCATCCGCTCACGTATGAAATCGACCGATGAGCCCCTGCTGGAGCAATTGGCTGAGGCGCTGATTTGAGGAGAGTGGATCAGGGGACGGTTCTTTGATCCAGCTCGCTGAGCGGATCAAGTGGATCAGGGGACGGTTCTTTGATCCAGCTGGGGCGGATCAAAGAACCGTCCCCTGATCCAAAATAATTGAAGATATATTTTGTTGATTAACATAAAATTGCTAACTTTGCACCCGATTTTGAAGATTCATCGATGAAACAATTTAAAAATAACGGGAAATTAAAACTGTTGATTATTGTGGGAACCAGACCGGAGATTATCCGACTGGCCGCGGTGATCAACAAATGCCGTACCTATTTCGACACGCTGCTGGCCCATACGGGGCAGAATTATGACTATAACCTCAACGGGGTGTTCTTCAAGGACCTGAAACTGGAAGATCCGGACATCTATATGGAGGCTGTGGGTGATGACCTGGGTGCTACCATGGGAAATATTATCGACAAGAGTTATAAGGTGATGGTGGAAACCAAGCCTGACGCTGTGTTGGTTCTGGGCGATACCAACAGCTGCCTGAGTGTGATTGGGGCCAAGCGATTGCATATCCCCATCTTCCACATGGAGGCTGGCAACAGGTGTAAGGACGAGTGCCTGCCTGAGGAGACCAACCGACGCATTGTGGACATTATCAGTGATGTGAACATGGCTTACTCTGAGCATGCGCGCAGATATCTGGCTGACTGCGGTCTGCCTAAAGAGCGTACTTACGTGACGGGAAGTCCCATGGCGGAGGTGCTGCACAACAATCTCACCGAGATTGAGGCCAGCGACATTCATCAGCGTTTAGGCTTGGAGAAAGGCAAATACATCTTGCTCTCAGCCCATCGCGAGGAGAATATCGATACGGAGAAGAACTTCATGAGTCTCTTTAATGCCATCAACAAGATGGCGGAGAAATATGATATGCCCATCCTCTACAGCTGTCATCCCCGCTCAAGAAAGCGTCTGGAGGCCAGTGGTTTCCAGTTGGACAAACGCGTGATTCAGCATGAGCCCTTGGGATTCCACGACTATAACTGCTTGCAGATGAATGCCTTTGCAGTGGTGAGCGACTCAGGAACACTGCCTGAGGAGAGTAGCTTCTTTACCTCCGTGGGCCATCCGTTCCCTGCCATCTGCATTCGTACCTCAACAGAGCGTCCCGAGGCCTTGGATAAGGCGTGCTTCTTTATCGCTGGCATCGACGAGGCCAGTCTGCTGCAAGCTGTAGATACAGCTGTGACGATGAATCAGAATGGCGATTATGGTATCCCTGTGCCTGATTATATTGAAGAAAATGTTTCCACAAAAGTGGTGAAGATTATTCAGAGCTACACTGGTATTGTGAACAAGGTAGTGTGGAGAAAGTATTGATAATAAAGGCCTATGAATTTCATTAAGAAACTTGTCAACTGGTATTTCCGGAGAAACTCATTACCATATTGGTGCATCTTTATCCTTGATGGTTGTATCCTGCTACTGTCGGGGTTTATAGGATTCTGGATGTTCTCTGGGTGGGATCTGATGATGGAGCGTCTTGATGGCGTGTTCTACAGCCTGATGATCTACGTGTTCCTGAGCATCATCGGAACGCGTGTGTTCCATACCTATTCCGGCATCGTACGTTACTCATCGTTTGTCGACTTGCAGCGTGTGGCCTATGCTAATACGTTGTCGCTGATATTGTCACTCATTGTACACTACCAGTTGTTTGCCGTACCTTATCCGCCCCTGCAGTCGCTCCATGGCCGGCAGTTGTTGGTGATGTTCGGACTGGCCACCCTGCTGATGTGGAGCCTGAGAGTGGTCGTGAAGTCGTTGTACGATCTGACTACCCTTGATGTGAAAGCCTCGAGAGTGCTGATATTCGGTGTGACATCGGATGGTATCGGACTAGCGAAGAATATCCGTAGCCAGCGTCCAAGAAGATTCGTGGTGAAGGGCTTTATATCAACAACCTCTCGTTATAAGCACAATCGCTTGTTGGGTGAGCGTGTGTTCAGCATGGATGATGATTTGCGTGAGGCCGTATATGCCCATCGCATCGAGGCTGTACTGGTATCACCCCAGCGCGCTAATGACTTCCGCGACAATCAGGACCTGCAGAACATGCTCATCGGTATGGGTGTACGAATCTATATGGCTCAGGGTACGAAGGAAATGCGTTCTGACGGTAGCCTATTGTCGGATGACGACTACGAGGGCTATCAGTTGAAGGAGGTGTCGGTAGAAGACCTGCTGCCTCGTAGCGAGATCAAGGTGGATATGGCCTCTGTGGGCGAGCTGTTGAGTGGCAAGCGCATCATGATTACGGGTGCTGCTGGTAGTATCGGTTCTGAGATGGTACGCCAGATTGCTGTCTACAAGCCTGCTGCCATGATGCTGATAGACCAGGCTGAGACGCCTGAACACGACATTAGACTGATGATGGCACGTGAATTCCCGAATATCAAGGCAGAGACGCTGGTCACGAGCATTTGTCATCAGTCGCGTATGGAGAAAGTGTTTGAGCAGTTCCAACCCGATTATGTGTTCCATGCTGCTGCTTATAAGCATGTGCCCATGATGGAGGATAACCCCAGCGAGGCTGTACTTAACAATATCTATGGTACGAAGGTGATTGCTGACCTGAGCGTGAAGTATGGCGTGAAGAAATTCGTGATGGTATCGACGGATAAGGCTGTGAACCCGACAAACGTGATGGGTTGCTCGAAGCGTATTTGTGAGATTTATGTACAGGCGCTCGACCGCAAACTCAAGATAGAGCAGCTTCAGCAGCGTCCCTCGTCATCATCCAAGAAGAGACGTGTATACACGCAGTTCGTGACCACCCGATTCGGAAATGTGCTGGGATCCAATGGTTCTGTGATTCCCTTGTTCCGTGAACAGATTCGCAATGGTGGTCCTGTGACTGTAACCGATGAGCGTATCGTGCGTTACTTTATGTTGATTCCTGAGGCCTGTAAGCTGGTGTTGGAGGCAGGAACAAAGGGTAATGGCGGTGAGATCTTCGTCTTCGATATGGGACAGCCTGTGAAGATTGCCGACCTGGCAGCGAGAATGATTAAGCTCTCGGGTGCGAAGAATGTGGAGATTAAAATCACAGGTCTTCGTGACGGTGAGAAGCTCTATGAGGAGATGCTGAACGACAAGGAGAAGACGAAGCCAACCTTCCACGAAAAGATCCGTATTGCCAAGGTCGTAGAGTACGACTATGATCAGGTGTCGAGGGATATCGATGAGCTGGTTGACATCTCAAAATTGTATGATGATATCGCCACCGTCAAAAAGATGAAGGAGATAGTTCCAGAATACAAGAGTGAAAACTCTCCGAAATACGAAACACTCGACAAAAAATAAAAAGATCCCAGCGGAATTGCTGGGATCTTTTTTATTTAATGATGAAACCACCATTTGGTTGAATGGTGAGTTTAACCAAACCTTTTTTGTTAGGCTTTAAGGATGAAAGCGTAGGATCACAAGCCTTATCATCGATATAAAGGCTTGGGTTGGTGAACCCAAAATCCTTGAGATCAAGGGTGAGGGTGAGGGGTTCTTTGAGAGCATTGAGGCCTGCGATGTACCAACGACCATTCGTGGCTTTACGGGCCAGAACTACATATTTCCCAGGATAACCATCGATGAACCGCGTTTCTTCCCACGTAGTAGGAAGCTCACGCAGGAAATCGAGCTCGAACTGGGGGAGCTCCTCCAGATTGTTGGGCTGGATAGCCACACACTGCACCGAGGTCTGCATGATAATACCAGCAGCCATCTCAAAGATATCGGTGGTCTTACGGGTATGACGGCTCTTATTATCCGTCGACATCCATTTATTCATGATGATGCCGCCCCAGTCCATCGAGGCCGTAGCATTACGACAGAAGGGATGGAGTGTGAGGTCGAAGCCCTCACTGATCGTAGCGCTCTCGCCAAAGAACAGATTCTCGGAGGCCAGCACAGCCTCTGAGGCTACGAAGTTAGGATACATACGCTCCCAACCGCGAGGCACTGTGCAACCATGGAACACCACCTGCAGACCATGACGATTGGCATCGGAGAGAATGTCCTCGTAGAGCTGCATAGTCTCCTGCTTGTCGCCTCCGAAGAAATCGACCTTGATACCCTTCACGCCAATGCTCTCGAGCCATGACATCTCTTTCTCACGGGCAATGGCTGTGTTCATGCAGTTGCGTGGGGTCTGTGGGGCATCGTTCCAGAAGCCATTGCTGTTGTACCACATCAGCAGGTGAACACCCTTACTCTGGGCGTATTTGGAGAGCTCGGCTATACGCTCACGACCAATGTTCTGATCCCACCAGTTATCTACCAGACAGTACTCAAAGCCCATGGCTGAAGCCAGGTCGATAAAACGGACTTGATCATCGTAGTTGATGGAGTTGTCCTGACCAATCAGCCAGCTCCAGGTGTAGCGGCCGGGCTTGTAGTCGGTCGAAGCCTTAAAGCGAGGCTCCACCACGTCGTAACTAATCGTAGTTTCGGCAATAGGTTTCAGGCTATTGCCAACAGTAATGGTTCGCCAAGGGGTTTCGCCAGGCAATGGAATGGCTGCGTAGTCTGTGCCATAGCCATTGTTCTCGCCACGATCAGGGTAAACAACTGTGTAACCCATGCCAGATTGATAATCTGACAGGTGGCTTCCACAGTAGTTGGAACCGACTCCGGTCTCTGATACCAGAGCCCAGAGAACCCCCTCTTGCTCCCCCTTAGAAAGGGGGAGATTATTTTTTTTATTGATGGAATTTTTTGCAAAAATTCCATCAATGGGTTTGACATCAGAACCCCCAATGTGAAACAACGCAGGGAAGATGTAACCATGGCCATAGCGGGAGGGGGTGGTCATGGGAGCATCATTGGAGTAGCCTTCTTCGTAAGAGGGTTTGGTCTGTTCCCAGCCGGACTCGGGACCTATCTGGGGTGAGATAAAGGTGGTAGTGCCATCAGGAAAGTTGAAACTGCTCAACTCGGCCAGGATGCGCACACGCTTGTACTCACGGCGATTGATCTTCTGTCGGGGCATCTGATAGCGGAAAGCTATATCGTTGTTGCTCACCTGGAACAGGATGCTGAACTTCACGCCTTCCTTGTTCTCTACATCTACAGTCAGGGCGTTGGCCTCATAGTTACTCTTCGAGGACTTCGTCCCTCTCATCGTGTAACTAGAGGTTAGAGGGGAGGGGTGAGAGGTGAGAATTGAGAGGTCTTTGGTGAGATCACCGAGGGAGGTTTTGAGACCTAGGGCGGAGGGCTCTAACACTTTGACACCATCGAGACTGGCTGTATAGGACAGGCGTCCGCCTCGATCACTTACTGTCACCACCAAACTACCGTTAGGTGATGAAACAGTAACGTCACCAGCCCAAACCAGGGCTGATGACGTTAATAGTATTGCTAAAAATAATTTTCTCATTATAATATTTGTTCGCTTTCGATGTCCTTGAAGTACTTATAGGTAGCTACTTTCAGCTCGTCGGCAGCCTCCTCATCGCAAACGATGATACCATGCTCATGCATCTGCAGGGCAGAGATGGTCCACATGTGGTTGATAGAACCCTCGACAGCTGCCTGAAGGGCGCGAGCCTTGGCATGACCATTGGCCAGGATCATTACCTCGCGGGCATCCATCACTGTACCAACACCAACGGTGAGGGCGTGAGCAGGTACATTCTCGGGCCTGCCACCAAAGAAACGGCTGTTGGCAATACGAGTGTCAGTGGTAAGGGTCTTCATACGGGTCTTAGAGCGCAGAGAAGAGCCTGGCTCATTGAAAGCGATATGACCATCGGGGCCAATACCTCCGATGAACAGGTCGATGCCACCTGCCTCTGCAATCATCTCCTCGTAGTGCTTGCACTCAGCCTGCAGGTCGGGGGCATTACCATTGAGGATATGGATATTCTCCTTGGGGCAGTCGATATGATCGAATAGGTTGCGAGCCATGAAAGCATGATAGCTCTCAGGGTGGGTCTCGGGCAGACCTACATACTCGTCCATGTTGAAGGTGATAACGTTAGCAAATGATACCTTACCAGCACGATTGGCCTCTACGAGGGCATTGTACATGCCAACGGGAGAGGAACCTGTGGGAAGACCCAGCACAAACTTACGGTCGGGGGTGGGGTTGAACTGGTTGATACGCTCAATCACGTGGTTAGCTGCCCACTGTGACATGTTCTGATAGTTGCTTTGAATAATAACTCTCATAATGTTTTTGATTTTGGTTTTTAAATAATTTGCTGCAAAAATACAATGAATTATTTTTTTTAGGCACGGATTAACACGGATTAACACGGAAATTTTAGCAAGTGGCTAAAATTTCCGTATCTTTGCATGCAATATGAAGGAATTTGTAATATCAGAGGCGAAGGCAGAGACTGCTGTACTGGTGGGACTCATTACTAAGGAGCAGGATGAAGCCAAGACCAAGGAATATCTCGACGAACTGGAGTTCTTGGCGGATACAGCTGGTGCTGTAACCGTGAAGCGCTTTACCCAAAAGGTAGGTGGACCCAGTCAGACGACATACGTAGGTAGTGGTAAACTACAGGAGATCAAGCAATATATTAAACAATGTCAGGATGCCTACGATGAATGGCTGGACGCTCAGGATGCATCACTGTGGGCTCAGGGATTGCTCGATGAGACCAACGCCCCACAGCCTGTGGGTATGGTGATTTTCGATGATGAACTGAGTGCCAAGCAGATGAGAAATATCGAGCAGGAGCTTCAGGTGAAGATCCTGGATCGTACCTCACTGATCCTCGATATCTTCGCCATGAGAGCCCAGACAGCGGAAGCCAAGGCTCAGGTGGAGTTGGCTCAGCATCGTTATATGTTGCCCCGACTGCAGCGCCTGTGGACTCACCTGGAACGTCAGGGTGGTGGCTCAGGCTCAGGAGGTGGAAAGGGTTCTGTAGGACTGCGTGGACCTGGTGAAACTCAGTTGGAGATGGACCGAAGAATCATCCTACAGCGTATCACCCTGCTGAAGCAGCGTCTGGCAGAGATTGACAAGCAGAAGACTACCCAGAGGAAGAACCGTGGCAGACTGATTCGCGTGGCTCTCGTAGGTTATACCAACGTGGGAAAATCTACCATGATGAACCTGTTGGCCAAGAGTGAGGTGTTTGCAGAGAACAAGCTTTTTGCTACCCTCGATACCACAGTGAGGAAGATGACCATCGACAACCTGCCCTTCCTGTTGGCTGATACCGTAGGTTTTATCCGTAAGTTGCCCTCTGACCTGGTGGAGAGCTTTAAGAGCACCCTCGATGAGGTGAGAGAGGCTGATCTGCTGGTGCATGTGGTAGACATCTCGCACCCCGACTTTGAGGAGCAGATCCGTGTAGTGGAGGAGACTCTGAAGGAACTGGGTTGTGCTGACAAGCCTGCGATGCTGGTGTTCAACAAGATCGATGCCTATACCTTTATTCCCAAGGAAGAGGATGATCTGACGCCCATGACCAAAGAGAATCTGACGCTCGAGGACTTGGAGAAGACATGGATGGGAAAATTAGGGAGACATGGAGACAAGGAGACAGGGAGTACAGGGCAATACCTGGAGTGTCTCTTCATAAGCGCGAAACAAAAAGCAAATATTGATGAGTTGCGCGACATCCTTTATAAGCGTGTGCGTGAGTTGCATGTACAGAAGTATCCGTATAATGATTTTCTTTATAATATTGAAGATTGAAAATTGAAACATTGAAATAATATGAGTAACTACAGAAATTTAACACAAAACGAAATTGAGATTTTAGAGAACAACGTCTGCTGGGCGGAAGACTGGCAGCGTGTGTTAGTTGCAGAAGACTTTAAACCTTACAATTTTCATCGTGTCATTTTCTATGGCGACATTCGACTGGGATCATTCAACAAGATGGTGGAGGTAAGCAAGGGCTTCCTGAAGCATTCTGGTATTAACGATGCCACCCTGAGGAATGTCACCGTTGGCAACGACTGTTTGATTGAGAAGGTAGGTAACTACATCAACAACTATACCATCGGTAACGACTGTTACATCTCGAACATCTGCACCCTTGAGACCACTGACGATGCCACCTATGGCGAGGGTAGTGTGATCTCCGTGCTCAACGAGATGGGTGATGGCAATGTGACCATCTTCCGTGAGTTGAACTCTCAGGTGGCCAGTCTGATGGTGAAGCATGAGCGTGATAAGGAGCTGAAGCAGCGTCTGCAGCAGATGATTGAGGATGAGCTCCGCATATCGCGTCCTGATCGCAGCTATATCGGTAATAACGTGAAGATTATCAATGCCA
>JAEEGJ010029083.1_pt1 | contig 10933 bp, 9 predicted proteins | sample 8958761 | NCBI WGS metagenome assembly JAEEGJ01 (sample SAMN16246546, study PRJNA631951) | gut metagenome | biome: gut microbiome; feature: rumen; material: RS-attached | host: Bos | place: Iran: Karaj | collected 2018-10
CTGCCGAATGGGATGCCTATGTCCGCTGCGTGAAGAATAAGGACGTGGCTTCCGGAAAGTTCAAGGATTCTCGTGACGGAAAATATTACAAGTACGCCTATATCGGGAATACAAGGTGGATGGCGGAAAACCTGAATTATGGAAACGATAGCCTGGGGAAGTGCTTCTGGGATGACGACGAAAACTGCTCGGAGTATGGCCGGTTCTATACTTATGAAGAAGCCCGGACAGTTTGCCCCGACGGCTGGAGATTGCCGACCGAAAATGATTTCTCTGAACTTGTGGAGAATGTTGGCGGGTCGGAAAATGCCGCCGTTTACCTGCGTTCGACGGAGTGGGGCGGAGATTTGCCGGGCATAAATGCTTACGGTTTTTCTGCAAAGCCGACCGGTTTATTCCGTTGGGGAAAAACTACAGATAGCTTTGGCCGCGTAGAACCGCAGTTGGGCTTCAGTTCCGGGTCATTCCATATGTGGCTAAGTTCCGTGAATGGCTTGCTTATGGTGACGATATTGGATTGGTCGAATTCTTCTTATAGCGTAATGGGAGCGTTATCCCTCAACATAGATGGCGTAAACGAATCGCCTCTTATCCCGGTCCGTTGCGTTCAGTAACTATGCTAAGCCCGCGGGTGCGTTTTCTTAAAGGCTTCGCGGAGGCGTTCGGCGTTCACGTGCGTGTAGATTTGCGTGGTCGAGATGTTCGAATGCCCGAGCATTTCTTTTACGCTCATGATTTCGGCGCCGTTCTCTAGCAGGTGTGTTGCAAAGCTGTGGCGCAGCACGTGCGGGCTCGCTTTGCCTTCCCAGCCGATTTCGCGCAACAAGTCGTGGATGTCGCTCCGGAGTGTGCGCACGTCGTAAGGCTTTCCGTTTTCGCTTAAAAACACGGGGCTCGTGATGCTTGGGGCGTGCCCTGCTTCGATTTCGGCAGCCCGAAATTGTTCCAACCAAGTAATTAGCGTGTCTGTGATGGGAACGATGCGTTCCTTATTGCCCTTGCCGATAACGCGAACTAAACGCTCTTTTATTTGTAATTGATTCCAACAGAGACTTTGGCATTCTGAAATGCGGAGGCCAGACCCGTAAATGAGCTCTAGCAAGAGCCGTGCGCGGATTTGCTTGAGCGTTGGATTTTCAGGTAACTCTGGAAATTTTTCTTCGGCGAGGTCTTTTTGCCCGAGGAATGACACAAGCCGCTTGGGGCGCTTGGGCATAGGGACAGCTTCGGCGGGATTCTTGTCGAGAATCTTGGAGCGAACGAGGTATTTCCCGAAACTTTTGAGTGCGGCGAGGTGCTCGCAGATGCTGGTCGGCGCCAGTTTCTGCTTGATTTTTAAATCCCACACAAAATTTTTAACGTTTGTTTCGGAAAATGTGTCTAGCGTCACATTGTTAGCAATATCACTTTGAGCGGAATGCCCATTACCAACTAGCATCGAATGGTATTTTTCCAGCGATTTTCGGTATGTTTCGACCGTTCTTTCGGAATACCTTCGCTGCGTTTGCAGGTATATCAAAAAATTTTGGATGTATTCGTTTAAAAGCATTTTTTTTTATTGTTTACGAAAGAAAAAATAATCTATCTTAGATGTCACCAAATGTCTTTTTTGAAAAAAAATATTTCTTTGCGGTCTTGTTTCCTTGCCTGTGCGCTTGTTTCGTCGGCTTATGCTGTCGATCGCGTGGTGGGCGCGAATGCAACTCTTGATATTCAGCCAGGTGCGCGTTCTGCGGCCTTGGGTTCAACGACTTTAGCGGTTGAAGGTGATTATCTTGGACTTGGTACGAATGCGTACCAGCTTACGCAGGCTAAGTATATGTGGGCGTCTTTCTCGCATACGGCGTACTACGAAGATACCAAGTACGATTACGCGTCGATGGTTATCCCGCTCCCGAAAAATCAGGGTATCGGAGTTTCGTTCTCTAGATTTGGTGCCGATGATATACCCTACATTCGCGAAGGCGATCCGCTGCCGGAAGGTTCGGACTACAATACGCTTTCGATTGCGGACTGGGTATTCTCAGTAGCATGGGGCCGCCGCATTATTGACCGCTTGGACTTGGGTATTGCCTTCCATGTGCTTTACCGCGATATGGACCAGAGCGGCTGGGGTTTCCGTGGCGATGCGAGTGCGCGTTACCAGATTAAGGATGACTTTTATGTCGCGGGCCTTTTGAAAGGCTGGACTTCGTCGGCTGTAACTTGGGAATCGGGCGAGTTTGAATATTCCTCACCTGAGTTTTACGTGGCTTTGAGCTATGGCCTGCCTGTGCAATACCTTTATGGCAAGTTCAATTTCTATTGGCAGAGTGCTGGATTTTTCCATCGAGAAGCTAGGGATTTGGATTATGAGACCGATAGAAACGGCAAACGCATTTGGGAAAATCCCCTGGATTGGCTGTCTGGCGGTCGTGGTGGTGTCGAATTTGCATTTGACTTTGGGCTCAAGTTGCGCGCTGGTCTCAGCAGCTTTACGACGTTCAAAAGTGTAACGGCGGGTGCCGGTCTTACGATTGCGAATTTCCTCGTCGTGGATTACGCGTTTGAATCGCATCCGGTGTTCTCTCCGGTGCATCGCGTGAGCGTGAGCTTTAGCCCGTACCTTTTTGGACATAAGCCAAGAGAAGAGGGCCACTTGAGCAAGACTGCCGCCGCAAAGAAACTTGTGACCGAAGAAGAATTGCCCGCAGAAGATTTTGTGGAAGAACGTGTTCAGGAACCGGTTAAACCGCAAGTAGAATCGGTTAAGGACTCTATTGCTCCGGTGACTTCGGCGGTTCCTGCGATAGAAACCTCTCCGGTGGCTCCTGAAGCGAATGCACCGGCATCGGCTCCTGCAACGTCGACGGTACCCCAAGAGCCTGCCCAGGTGCCCGTGACTCCTGCACCTACGACTCCGATTATCGAAACGGACGATGAAATATTGGAATAACGCAATGGAGTAGTTATGGCTGATTTAAAGAAGGTCGGTTTATTCATTTTGCTTCCAGCTCCACTCAATCCGATTGGGGCGTTCGATGCCGAAGTCTTCAAGGCCTATTTTCACTCTGTAATAGCTTCAAATTCCAAAGTCAAGTTTGTTGCTGTGGATTTGTCGGGCCTAGATTTTGTTTATAGCGATGCGTACAATGCCTTTATGCAGTTCCATCAGGAACTATTGAAGAGAAAAGGGACGTTTGCGGTCATTACGAATAAGGAATCCCTTGCGAAAAGCCTCAAAAAAGTAGGACTCGAACGCTTTATTCGAATTTTCAAGAGCGAAAAGGATCTGGTGGATTACGTTCCTGTGGATATTTCGACAGTCAAGGTGCCGACGGTTCCCGCGGTACGACGGGTAAAGAAAGTTCCTTTGGTAAGGAAGAGCACTGTCTTGCCTGTTGCGCCTAAACCAACACCTAAGCCTGTTGCCGCCCCAAAACCTCAGCTGGTAGAATCTCGACTTTTAGAGGTCGAATCTAGGCTTTTGGAGGTCGAATCGAGACTTTTGGACAAAAATCCGCTGGTGGATGAAACTCCGTCCTCGAAGAGTCCTATTGTTGTTATAATCGTGCTGTTGCTCATTGTAGTAGCTCTAGTTTGTTATCTTGTCTTGTAAGCGATGGCTGTAGAATTTTCAGAATATCAAGGGAAAAAAAGAAAAAAGCGGGCTCGTCGTAAATTCCCGTTGATAAGGATTGTTTTAGTTTTTTCCCTGATTGTTGTCGCCTATACAAATGGCTGGTTCCACAAGTTGGTGGATAAGCTTCCGTTGCCCGGAAATGAAGAAATCCCGGCTCCGGTTGTTGAAGAATGGATTGCCGGTTGTACATCGTATGACGGCACTCCGTTTGAACTCAAGAAGGGCTATGCGCAGTGTTCGTGGATCGTTAATGATTCTTTAGAACTCCCGAACGCTTTTTTGCGCTATGTAAAGAACCTGGTTAGCGATGGGGCGAAAATCCATTGGGTGGCATCCAAGAGAGATTTTGGCGATGCGCTCCTTGTCGTGCTTGAGGATTCGACCCGTCATGTTTTTTTGCATATGAAACGTGAAGATTCTTCGAAGGTCTGGATTTCGAGCAAGACGGGGTGCCTTTTCCCGGGACCGTGTCCGCATGTTCCGCTGGGTTGGTCGGCCCTTGCGATTGTCGATAACTTTGACTTTGAAGGCTTGGAGCAGTTGCTTTCGGCGGATTTGTTTAAGGGCCTAGGCGAAGCTCCGATTTACCCGGTTTTGCCGGGAATTGTGCTTGAAGCGGGGCGCGATTCGCTAGGTATGTTTGTGGAATTTGACCACGGCAATGGAATTACTTCGCGCATGTTCGGGATTGGCTCCTGGAAAATGGCGCCTACCGTTGGCAAGACGCTTGGCATCAACGATGCTGTGGGGCGCCTCTCGCCGCAAGATAGCGCTTCGTTTTTCTTGACCGTCCGCCAAAACGGTTTATTCGTGCGCTGGAAAGATTTCTACAAGGCGACGCACCCGGTAGATTCAGCCCAAATTGCTATATTCAAAAAGAATCTGCCTTTTTGAGTGAGTCTGTATGAAGCGTAAGTTCGCAGCGATTTTCCCGGTTTATTTGCTTTCTTTATTGATGGCGTTTTTTGCCTCGTGCGCGCAAGATGGCGACGGCCCTCTCGATGTGATGCCGAATGGGGAACGCATCGAAGGCAATGGGTATTTTTTGGGCGCAACGCTTGATTCTGGAAAGACGCTTCACCTGATTTCGGATACGCTCTATGTAACGCTTTCGCAGATTTGGTCTTTCTCGAATTGCTCGCTCACGTCGATCGATTTGAACGAAAGCGTAATCGATTCGCAGTTTGTGATTGCTCCGAAAATCAATATCAAGGTGAATACGGATGATTGCCCGGCGCCTATGTACCGCCCGGATACGACTTTCAAGATGGTGCTGAAGGATTTGCCTTCGCAGGTGACCCATGTGATTGTCAAGAACGATGTGGATTCTTTGCTGGATTCTATCTTGCTGCGCCGTGGAAAACTGCAGCGCGATACGTTCAGCATCTTTATCGATTCCGCTTTTGCAGTACATGATTCGCTCCCGTTGCGTACAAAAGAATCGCCTTCGATTTTGCGAGTGCTTGATTCCATTACGCCGCAAAAATTTTTCTGGCGAACGCTCCGTGCGAATTGCACGATGCGCGTTGATATGTGCAACGAAGTTGTTGCCGATACAATTTATCCTAAGAGCTGGGATGTTTACGATACGGCGCTTGTGCCGGTGCGTTACGCCTGTGCTTCGTCGGATTCCGTTTACTGCTTGAATACCAAGTGGGAATATGATTCGACTGCGCTTGGAAAGGTCAATGAACGATTGGATACGGTTTGGCACATGAGCACGTATTATGTCGAGAATATTCCTTCGTGCGCTATGATAAATGGCTTTGCTAATATTGGCGGTTTTTCCTATAATAGCAAGGCGACCTTTGTGCGTGAACTTTTTGTGCCTGGCGAAGGTGAACGCTCTTGCGGACCTTCGACAAAGAAAGATTGGATCGCCTACCGCTTAGAGAGCAATAAGGTCTTGACGGAAAGCGCTGATGGCGAAAATAAAACGCAAATAGATAGTTTGTATAAAGTCTGGAAATCGGCAACGGTTGCTCCTGATACGCTCCGTACCGATACGACGGAGTCGAAATGATTGAATATACCTTTGCTGCTGAAATTCCTGAAGAAGACAAACCTATAATTCTCGAAAGTAAGATTTATAAGCAGTGGCTTGAAGCTTCTGAGAAAAAATTCAAAATTACGAAGGTTCATTTTGCTTCGGTCGATTACTTTAGCAAAAAGCATGAGCCGCTGTTTATCAAGCTGAACGCGACGGCGTTCTTGCCGGATGGCAAGCCTGTGCACGGGATTGTGCTTGTGCGCGGACATGCCGTGGGCGTGCTCGTTGTGCTCCATTGCGAAGGCGAGCGCTATTTGCTCTTGGTGCGCCAACCGCGCTTTGCTATTTCAGAGACGGCTTCACTCGAAATCCCGGCAGGAATTCTCGACTGGACGGGCGATTTCCGCAAGGTGGCGCTATCGGAACTGGAAGAAGAAGCGCAAATCAAGGCGAAGGATTCAGAACTTATCGACTTGATGGACTTTTGGTACAAGGGCGCAAGCGACGGCTTTGCCGGAAGCTGCGGACTTTTGGACGAGCGCATCCGCCTTTACGCCATCGAACGCCATGTATCGCGTGCAGAACTTGAAGCGATGGACGGCAAGAACCAAACGTACACCGACGAAAACGAATGGATTCGCACGGAAGTGTTGCCTTACGAAGAGGCCGCGCACCAGTTCATTGACGGGAAAAACTTTATCGCGCTGTTCTTGTACGAACGCTGGCTCGCATCTAGACGATAGAACGCTGCTTAGGTTGGTGAGCCTGCCGAACCACGTAGCTACAGACGACTAATGCGTCCGGCGAATATCGCAATCAAGCTTGCTTGGGCATGATCGAGCCTAGCATTTGGGACTTGTCCAAAGACGAACGAATTGGTTCGTAACTACTGAACGCTAGAAAATCAAGTTGTTGATGGTGAGGCCGGCGAAGAAGATAATCAAATAGCCGTACCAGAGTCCGGTCGGGACGTAGTTCAGTATGCGCTTGTACTTTTTCGGTTCATTCTTATTCTTATCCTTGATGCGGATAATGTTTTTCTTGAGATAAAAACCGCAGAGCGCAAGCCCGCCGATGCTGATAAGAATGAGAAGTACGTATGCCATGATTTAAATATAGTATTTAGAACTTAGAACTTAGAGCTTAGAACTTAGAAAAGGTTTTATTTTTGAGTGCTTCGGACCATAGTATTGACGTATAAATGCCCAAAGTGTGATATGTACCCATGAACGTGATGTAGGACAAACCACAGTGCAAAATGGTTTGACGACTTTTTCTAAAAATGTTACTTTATGAGTATGAATCGCTTACTTTTTGCTATCTTAATATTTTTCCTTTCCATAAATGCATCGGCAGCCTTTGTGGCTGTGCTTGAAACGGCGGCGGATGGCAGTGCCAAGGATAGTGTGCCGTTTTTGGACCGTCAGTACCTTACGAATGTTTTGCGTGAGCAAGCTGTTAAGGAACTCCCGGCATTGCAAAATTACACGATCATGACTCGCGAAAACATCCAGCAGATGTTGCCGCCGAGCAAAGCTATCGAGGATTGCGAAGGGAGCTGCCTTGTCGAAACGGGCAAGAATATTGCGGCCGATTATATTTGCCAAGCCCGCGTGGGTCGCTTTGGAAATTCGCTGACGCTCTCGGCGGAACTCTACGAAACTGCAGGGAACAAGCTCATAGCAAGCTTCAACGGGCGTGGTTCTGACGTGAATGAGCTTCTGGCTGTTATTGAAGCGAAGTCGCCTGAATTTTTCCATAGCGTTAAAGAATTGGAAATGTTCAAAAGAGGTAAGGCAGAAACTTCTGTAGCCAAAGAAACGACTGTTGCAGATTCAATTGTTGCTCCGTTGCCGGATTCGACGCCTGTTAATGTTCCTGTTGTTGAGACTCCGCTTGCCCCAAAAACAGAAGCGGTGAGCGAAAATAAAGTTGGTGCAAGTATCCCCGCGAATGTTGGCTCGCAGGCTCCGGCAAAAGAACAGTCCGCAAAGAAAGGTATTCATTGGGTGCCGCTAAGCATCGGCGCTGCTGCGACTGTGACTGGTGTTGTGCTTGCCGTGGTCGGGAATAGCAAAGCGAAAAATGCATCCGAGAAAAAGTATTCGACTGAAGCTGAATACAAGAAGAATCACGATGACGCTAAATCCGGGCAGACATTGCGTGGCGTGGGTATTGGTATTGCGATTGCCGGTGCTGTTGGTATTGGGCTTAGCTTTGCGTTCTAGGAGGGGATGATGAAGTGGTTAGTAAATAGTGGTTGGTGGTTAGGAAATGGGATGCGTTCTGGTGTAACATTCGTATCTCTCGTCTTTAGTCTCTCGTCTTTAGTCTTATTTTCTGCTTGTACAGATTATGTCTCGCAAATGGAAGATGATTTTGGGGAATGGAAAAAAACGCATTCGGAAATTGAATCAGACGAATCTTCGTCTAGTGTAAAATCGAATGGCTCTAGTGCAGACTATGATTGTTCTGTGTCTGATGGCGTGAAAGTTGTTTATCCTGCCGGAAATGAAAAATTCAAGGTGGGCCAGACGATTGATGTTGTGTTTGGTACATCTGTAGATGATAGCTATCGCATCGTTTTTAGGAAAAATACTAGCGATGCAGGTGTGGATTTGCTCGACGACCCCTTCGATTTGAATGGTCCGGCCGATGGCAAAACTTGTTATACGGTAAAGGTTAAGCTCGATGCTGAAAAGGGTGTTGAGTCGACCTTGACTGGTATTTTCCGTGTTGTTCCGTATAACCGAACGTCCTTGGGTGCGAACTCGGAAGAGTTTGTGGTTGAAAAAGGATTAAATGAAGAACCTTCATCGTCATCAATAGAGTCTTCTTCGTCGGTAAAGGGGACCTCGTCTTCTGCGGTTGTTTCTTCATCAACAGAATCATCGTCTTCTGCGGTTGTTTCGTCATCTTCAGTAAGTAGCTCTTCGATAATAACATTGGCGTCTGGCGCTGTTGTGCAAAAAGGTGTTTCGCTTTATTGGGATGATTATTCGGAATCATATGATATTGTAACGATTGGTTCTCAGACATGGATGGCAGAAAATCTTTATTCTCAATATATGTCTCCTTACTGTTTCCAGAATCGAACAGACTATTGCGAAATGTATGGTCGGCTTTATACGTTCAGTTTGACGGAGGATGCTTGCCCTGATGGATGGCATGTGCCGGATACGACGGACTGGAAAATTTTACTTGAAGCTGTTGGCAATAATTCTGCTAAAAAACTCAAGTCTGAACAATGGGCTGGTTCGGATGAATTCGGATTTGGAGTTCTTCCTGCAGGCTCTGGCAATATTAGTGAAAATTGGAAACAGAGTTACGATGCCACAGAATCATGTTTCTGGACCAGTAGTGAAACAGATGAAAAAAATGCGGCTGTTCTGTGTTTCTCTTCCGATGAAAACGAGGTCAAGTGGCAGAAAAGGTCAAAAACGTCCTTGTATTCTATTCGCTGCATTAAGGGCGAAAAAAAGACGGTTGCCAAGTCGTCAAGCAGCTCCGTGCAGTCCTCTTCGTCATTCTCTGTCTCGAAGCTGTCCGCAACGATTCTAGGCGATTCCTACTCTGTTGTTGATTTTAATGCCGAGGAAGGGAACATGAATCTTCATCAAAAATGGATGGCGGAAAACTTGCAGTATTGGAATGATAGTTTTACATCAACAGAAAAGACGTGCTTTGATGATTATTACGCTTATGATTATGACAATGGCGTTGATTTTTGCGAAAAGTATGGCCGCTATTATAATGCAGAGGAGGCTCTTTTCATCCATAGGTTGTCAACGAATCCGAATGATTGCTGGGTCTTGCCGGACTCGCAAGAAGTTAAGGGACTGATAGGTATTGTTGGTAAAGATGTGAAGAAACTTTATTCTGAAGAAATGGGTGGGGACAACGAATCTAAGTTTAATCTTCTCCCAGCCGGTTACTACGATCGTGAAGCTGTGTTTTTGAGTTTGACGGGCAATAAAAAACTTAAAACCTGTTTCTGGATAAGGTTAGATAGTCCGAGTAATCCGAGTAAATTGGCCAATTACTGCTTCTATGAAGATGGTAAGGCGGCGGTTGAGATGACGGATGAAGTAAGAAAAGCTCGTTTACCCATTCGCCTTATTTACGATAGGAATTTCTGCCTTACGCATTGATAAATTTTATACACTATCCAATAATTATCCCCTATTTCATATAATTACAGTTGCCTGAGTGCAAAAAAATTTCTCTATTTGTATCGGTTTTTAGACTGTTCGTGGATTTTTTCCGTTGAAACCCCGGATTTCGGTCCAAAAGGTTTCTGGAGAAGGTCCGTAAGCGAACGTCTATTTTAATATAAGAGGTTTATTTGGTCGCCCAAGAAAAACTGAATTCTCTCATTGCCGACGCTTGCAAGTCTGCATCTGTGACGCTTGTAGAAGCTGATGTGTTCCGTGCCGGCAAGCGCAAGACATTGCGGATTTTTATCGACAAGCCCGAGGGGGTTACTATCGATGATTGCACGAACGTGAGTCATTTCCTTTCGGATGCGCTGGACCTGGATCCCGAGTTGATCGAGGGCGCCTACACGCTTGAAGTCTCGTCACCGGGATTGGACCGCCCCCTCAAGTCTTTGGCAGATTTTAACCGCAACAAGGGCCGTCTGCTCCGCGTGACCCGCTCAACGGGTAAGCCTGTGACTGGCGAACTTTTAGATGCCGACGAAGAAAATTTGAAGCTCAAGCTCAAGGGCAATGCCGGCGAAATCGTCATACCGAGGTCCGAGGTGCTTTCGGCCAAGGTCGAAGTAGAAATTAAATAGGAAGGTCAACTTATGAAGAACGAACCGAAAGTAAACTTGCTCGACGTGCTCAAGGAAGTCGTTGAAGACAAGAGTGTCGATGATTCCGTGATTTTGGACGCCCTCAAGAAGGCTCTTATTTCTGCGGCTCGCAAGTATCTGCACATCGAAAAGAAAATCAACGTCGATATCGACATGGAAACAAACGAAGTCCATGTGTTCTTGAACGTTGAAGTTGTCGATGACTATCCGGACTACGATCCGAACATGACTGCTGAAGAAGTGGCTGAAATGGACGAAGGCTACATGCTCGTTGATGAAGCTCGCGACTTTAACGAAGATGCTCAGGCAGGCGACAGTCTTTATATGGAACTCCCGACCTCCTCCTTTGGTCGTCAGGCCATCCAGACTGCAAAGCAGCTTTTGACGCAGCATATCCGCAGCGCTGAATGCCAGCGCATTATGGATATTTACCGCAGCCGCATTGGTACGATCATTAACGGTACGGTTCTTCGTTTGGAACAACGTAACGTCATCGTTGACC
>JAEEGJ010029085.1_pt1 | contig 10932 bp, 5 predicted proteins | sample 8958761 | NCBI WGS metagenome assembly JAEEGJ01 (sample SAMN16246546, study PRJNA631951) | gut metagenome | biome: gut microbiome; feature: rumen; material: RS-attached | host: Bos | place: Iran: Karaj | collected 2018-10
TGGTGGCGCGGAGGTCCTGCGGCAGCCAGACCGCCATTTCGCCACTTCCCCGGTGACACCAGGCATAGTACGGGATGAGGGTCAGGTCCACGTCTTTCACTTCGAGACGGCCCTCCTTCCCGAAGGAGAGCGTCTGCGCCTTCGTCGCGATCTTGTCAAGGCCGTACAGTTCATCCGAATGCTTCACGGTGAACTCCGGCTCCTGGTTCATCAGGACGCTCCGGACGGAGAAGCCCGGGTTGTCCGGCCATTCGGCGCAGTACACGACGGGACCGCGCTCGACCGCGATGCGGCCGACATCGGCCTTTACTTCCGCATGGGCCTTCACCACGCGGGGCTCCAGGTCGAAATGGACCGTCACCTTGTCACCCTTCTTCCATTTGCGGGAGATAGTGAAATAGCCCTGCTCGAGCGCGCTTTCCACGGGAACGCCGTTCACTTTCACGGTGTAGCCGGGGCGCTTGCCGTCCACATAGGAGTACAGGTCGGAAGGAACCACGTCGCCGCGGACCCAGCCGGGGATGCGGACCTTGAGCGCCATCTCCTTCTTGAGAGCGGTCTTGTCGATGGTGATTTCGATGTCGCCGTCATACGGATATCCCGTCTTCTGGGTCAGGGTGACGGCCTTGCCGCCCAGCTTCTGCGTCATCGTGTTGGGCATGAACAGGTTCACGTACAGGGCGTTGTCCTTCACGGCATACACATAGCCGGGAACGGACGGGATGAAACGGCAGATGTTGGACGGGCAGCAGGCGCAGCCGAACCAGGCCTGGCGCTGGTGCTGGCCGATGGACTCCAGCGGGTTGGGATAGAAGAAGCCGTTGCCTTCCAGGGACACGCCGCTGATGAGGCCATTGTAGAGGGTGCGTTCCAGCACATCATAGTACTTGGAGTCGCCGTGCAGGAGGAACATCCGGTAATTGACATACACATTGCCGATGGCGGCGCAGGTCTCGCAGTAGGCGCTCATGTTCGGAAGCTGATAGTTCTCTCCGAAAGCCTCGCCGTTGTTCGTGGCGCCAATGCCGCCGGTGATATAGAGCTTCTTGGAGACGATGTTCTCCCAGATGCGGTCGATGGCGTCGATGTAACCCTGGTCGCCGGTAAGGGCGGCCACATCGGCCATGCCGGCATACATGTAGGCGGCGCGGACGGCGTGTCCGACGGCCTCGTCCTGCTCCAGGACCGGCACGTGCGACTGGTTGTACGGATCGTTATGGCCGGTCTTTCCGCGCTCATCCAGGAAAAACTTGGCCTCGTCCAGGTATTTCTTCTCACCGGTGGCGAGGTAGAGCTTCGCGAGCGCCATTTCGGCGATCTGATGTCCGGGGATCACACGGGCCTGGCCTGCACCGGAGCCCACTTCGCGGACCACGCAGTCCGCATAGCGGATGGCGATGTCCAGGAAGTTGCGTTTGCCGGTGGCCTGCCAGTGCGCGACGGCGCCCTCCACCATGTGGCCGAGATTGTAGAGCTCATGGCTGAGTTCCTCGTCATTGACCCAGCGCTTGTCGCCCGCCCATTCATGCGGATGCTCCGGGTTCATCGTCCGGGCCGTGTACAGGTAGCCGTCCGGCTCCTGCGCCGCCGCGACGATCACGAGGACGCTGTCGATGTAGGCTTCCAGTTTCTTGTCCGGATAGGTCTGGAGCACGTAAGAAGCACCTTCGATGGTCTTATAGACGTCGGTGTCGTCGAAGGAATAGCCCTTCACCTCATAACCGAGGTTCACCGGCGAATGCATCTGCTTCTCCGCCTTCACGAAATTCTCATATCGGCCTTCGCTCTCGCATTTGGAGAAGGCCAGGGGGATGGTGACCTCGCGGGAGGCTTTCAGCCGCTGTCCCCAGAAAGAATCCGGGGCCACCTTCACGCTGGTGAAGGGAACCGGGTCGATGGGATAGCCGCCGGAGGCGGGCTGCGCCTGCAGCGTTGCGGCGACAAAAACACCGGTAAGGAAGAGAATCGCTTTGTGAGTCATAGTGCCTGATTATTGGGTCTGTACAAAAATAAAAGGAAAGGGGCGCACTTTTTTGCAAGGAAATCCAATTCTTTTGTAAAATCATCCAAGATTAATCCGAAGGAATAATGGATTATTATATTATCTTTGCAAGGTATGAAAAGACTTTCCGCCTGTCTGTCCGTGCTCCTAACCACCACGGCGCTGTCCGCTTATTCCTCCGGCGGCTATACTTTCCGCCATCACACGACCCGTGAAGGCCTGTCATCCAACTCGGTGCGCGCCATCCTCCAGGACCACACAGGGCTCATCTGGCTGGGAACGGCCAGCGGGCTGGACAGTTTCGACGGCCGGGAAATCATCCATCATTCCATCCCCGACGGGGAAGCCGGATCGGTCACCAGCCTGTTCGAGGATTCTGAGGACATCCTATGGATCGGAACGGACAATACAGTTTACCGCTATGTGGACGACGTCATCACCAGCGTTCCCGGATTCCAGGACACCGAAATCACCGACATCGCCGAAGCCACCGACGGTACCCTGTGGATAGCCACCTGGGGGAAAGGCATTTTCCGTATCGGGGAAAATGGCTCGGAAGCATTTCTGGAAGGTCATCAGGTAGAGGACATCCTCATCTCCCGGGGTGGACGGATCTGGATTGCCGACTCTTCCGTCGAAGAAGGCCTGCTGGTGTATAATGCCGCCTCAAGGTCTTTCGTCTCTCCCGGCCTGATCTTCGACGGATGCTCGCCCGCGCGCGTATGCGCCATAGATGAAGATGATAACGGAAACCTGTGGCTAGGGACTTGGAACAGCGGACTGTACCGGCTCGACGCGGCTTCCAGGACCGTTTATTCCGCCATCCCGCCCGGGATGGGGCTCAACCACGTCCATTCCGTCATGCACATCGGCGCCTGGAACTTTCTGCTGGGGTCCGACGACGGCCTGCTGGAAGCGGACCTGCTCACCGGAGAGCGCAATCTTTACCGGAATGACCGGAAAGACCCGGCTTCCATCTCGGACAAGTTCGTCTATCCCGTGATCCGGGACCATGAAGGCGGCCTGTGGATCGGGACGTATTACGGAGGCGTGAACTATGTGGCCCCCAACCGCGGGCAGTTCACCTTCCAGTCCCTGTCCAGCCTGGTGGACGCCGACGAGGACTTTGTCATCAGCAGTTTCTGCGAAGATCCGGACGGATCCCTTTGGATCGGCTCCGATAACGGCGGACTATTCCGCTATTCCCCGGCCAGGAACACCGCCGGGAGATGGACCGCTTCATCCGGCTGGACGCAGCGGCTGGCCGCCCTGAACATCCATAGCCTGTTGCGGAACGGAGACGACCTTTGGATTGGGACGTATTCGGATAACCTGGTCCGTCTGGATGTCCGGACCGGACGCGTCCGGGTGTACGGCATGGCGGAAGGGCTGGACGCATCCAGCGTGTATGCCCTCTGTATCGGTCCGGACGGAATCCTTTGGGCCGGGACGAACACGGGCATCTGCCGGTACGACGACCAGACAGACCGTTTCTCACTGGAGAGAAACGTCGGTGACTGGGTCATGGACATCCAGATTGACCAGGATGGAAATCTCTGGTTCGGTACGGCCAGGAGCGGCATCCTGCGGCGTTCGCCCGATGGCGGCTGGCAGGCGTATTCCACGGCGGACGGGCTGCCGTCCAATTACGTCCATTGCCTGCTCCCTACCCGGATGGGCGTCTTTGCCGGGATGCAGAAAGGCATCGCCCTGTTTTCGAAGGAGGGGGTGAAAACGGTCCTGGACAACGAAGATGTCCGGAAAATCGCTTTTGACGGCAGCCAGCTCTGGTTCTCCACCAACGGCGACATCGTCCGGCATTCCCTCGCGGATGGAAAGCAGGAACGTTTCGGATCCAGCGACGGCATTTCGGCCAGCGTCTTTTCCGAGAACGCCGGCCTTATGACCCGGGACGGAACGGTTTGGTTCGGTGCCGCCGACGGTATCGTATCTTTCTATCCCGGAAGCGTCCAAGCCAATGAAATCGCCCCGTCCGTCCTGTTCACCCGGTTCCACGCTTCCGGTCCGGGCCAGTTCCAGGACGTCTTCCGGGTACACGGACACGAACGGATCGTCCTCCCTTGGAAACTGCGCGACGTCAAAGTGACCTTCGCCGCCCTCAGTTACTGCGCCCCTGATAATAACCACTACGCCTACCGGCTGGAAGGACTTGAAAACCATTGGAAAGATTTGGGAAACGAGAACGCCCTGACGCTGAATCAACTGCCGGCCGGACGTTACCGGCTGCAGGTCGTCGCCAGCAACAACAGCGGTGTCTGGAACACGGAAGGAGCTTCCCTTTCTTTCACCATCCGGCCGCATCCCCTTCTCTCCACACCCGCCCTGGCGCTATATATCCTGCTGGCCGGAATCCTGTTTTACCTGCTGGGACGATGGCTGCTCATCCGGGCGGAAAAAAAGTCGCAGGCCAAGTATGAACGGGCGCTGGACGCCGCCGTGTCCCTGGTCAAGGAAGAGGAAAGGGACGACCGCGTCCACTTGATCTCCTCCCTGGCCGACCAACTGGAAGCGCCTCTTGCGGGCATCGGCGTCCAGTTGGACAAACTCAAGGACGGTACCAAGTCGCCCCAAGCCGTCAAGGGCGGGCTTTCCGTCATCGAGAAGAACCACCGGATGCTCCGGAACGTCGCGTTGAACCTCCAGCAGATGCGCACGGCTCTCGCCCTCCGGGAAGGGCAGGACGGGGAGACCCCGGCGGAAAGCACGCCCGACAAGGAAGAGGACTTCCTGATGCGGCTGGACCGGATCATCAACGAGAACATCGCCAACCCGGAACTTTCCGTGCCCTTCCTGGCCCAGGAACTGGCCATCTCCCGGTCCGGCCTGTTCGCCAAGGCCAAGGAGTTGAGCGGGGAAACGCCCAACAAACTCATCAACCAGGCCCGTCTCAACGCGGCGGCCAAACTCCTTTCGGAGGGGAAGCACACCATCGGGGAAATCTGCTACATGTCCGGATTCTCCTCTCCGAGTTACTTCTCCAAAAGTTTCGTGAGCCAGTTCGGCGTCACGCCCCACGAATGGGCCCGGATGCTCAAGGAGTGAACTTTTGGATGCGGTCTTTCAACCGGCTCTTACAAGGTCTTCAGCGCCTCCTCCAGACGCCTCTGGGCGCGGTCGATGAGGTCCTTCGTGCCGGAACCGTCATTGACGTACTGGATCACCATGTCGGCAAAGTCGATGGCTTCGCGGAGTTTGGTGTTCTTGTTCGGAATCTCCTTGGTCTCGACGACCAGGCGCAGCAGGGCGTCCAGGTCCTCGGGCTCGGCCAGGTTGCCGGGACGCATGGTGTTGATGGCGGCATTCAGGGCCGATGTGGCCTTGGTGACAGCCTCCTGCGTCAGTGCACGGGAATCATCCGCATTCACGGCTTCGGCGGCCGCGAGTTGCTCCAGCATACGGGCATAGCCGTTCGGGGCCCAGGGAGCGAAGGCCGGAACCTTGGTTTCCAGGGCGTTCCAGGCATCCTGCGCCTCCACGCGGGAACGGGCGATGCGGATGGCCTGGTCCAGATAAGTCTTGTCCACGCCACGCGTGTTCTTCGCCTTCTTGCTCTCATTCAGGACGTTCAGGCGCAGATAGTGCGTGCTGTGGTCCGTCATGTAATAGTCGGGATAGAAGGTCTTGTCGCCGAGGGTGAGGGTATAGACGTTGCCGTCCGTGCCGGCATCGGCGGTGTGTCCCTTCAGGACGATGTCGCTCAGGTCGGGGTTCAGGTCGAACTCCGCCTGCTCCCAGACCGTGATGTCCGGAGTCGCCATTACCAGCGGACCGTACATCAGCACGCCTTCCCACATCGGATCGAATGGGGTGCGGGCCTCGTTCACACCCGTGGCGGCGAGGTCCATCTTGTCCGGGCCGAAGTTCAGGTGCTTGCCGAACGGCATCGTCACCTCCACCTGGTCGCCCGCCTTCCACTCCCGTTCGGGAATCTCCACATAGGAGCAAGGCTTGTAATCGGCCTTGAACTTTTTGCCATTGACCTTCACGCCGAACCCTTCCGTGGCCCAGTACGGAACACGCAGTTTAAGGGCGAAGTTGCCGCCTTTTTCGATGGTGATCACGGAGGATTCCGCCGGCCAGGCGCATTCCTGGCGCAGGGTGACGCCCTTCTCGTCCCAATTCGCCACCGTAGGCAGGTACAGGCCCACCCAGAGGGTGTTGTCGGAGACGAAGTACGCCGCCTCCTGGTACTTGACGTGGTTCTCCGCGCCCGTGCCGCCGCAGCAGGTTTCCTGCGGAGTCGGGCTGCCGAACGGCTTCGTGGCGTTCATGCCCACGGCGTACTGGTAGCACACGCCGTACTCGTGCGGATGGACCGAGCCCACGAGCTGGTTGTACAGCACCCGCTCGTAATAGTCCATATACCGCGCGTCATCCGGATTGTATCCGTTCAGGTCCTTGGTGAGCTTCGCGAGGTTGTAGGCGCAGCAGGTCTCGTTGATGTCCGGGTTCGGGAAGATGTTCCGCTGCCGGTCGGACTGGACGCTGGTGTTCATCGACAGCATCTGGGAGTAGGGCTGGCGGAACATCTCGCCGTTGCCGACGCCGCCCATCGCATAGGCGTACCGGCCCTGGACCAGGTTCCAGAAGTTGCTGGCAATCTGATAATAGTAGGGATTTCCGCCCGCCCGATACAGGTTCAGCGCGCCCACGATCATGGGGATGTGCTGGTTCGCGTGGCGGGTGCGGATGTCGTCGATGTTCTTGGAGAGCGGGTCGTAGAATGCGGGCGAGTCGAAGCAGCCCGCGGCCTCCACGAGGTGCGCCTTCTCCTCCGGATCGGCAACCATGCCGGCCAGCCGGGAGAGAACTTCCTGCATGCCGCCCACTTCGCCGGCGATGTACATGTTCCACATCTCGTAGCGGTTGCCGGGGCGGGCCTGCCGCTCCGCCTTGTCCCCGTCCATTTTCACGTACGTGCGGTAATGCAGCCGGTTCCACACCCAAAGGCCCATGTCCTTCGCGATGAGGAGGGCCTTCGCGGCGATCTCCTGGTCGTCGATGTTCGTGGCGATGTCCACGAGGCCCGCCAGTTGCTTGTGGATGGTATAGTACGGGGCCCAGACCCCCTTCTCATTGTTATAGGGAGCGTATTTCTCGATGAGGACCGGATGCTGCGCCGGGATGGCGTTGATGTAGCCGTACCCGTAGCTCCGGCAGTCCTTCTTGTACTTGTCGAACGCCGCCCAAGTGCCTTCCAGCTTGGCGAACTCGGCCTCCGGGACGAGGTCCCGCGCCTCGCGGTACCGGCCCAGCTTCTTGTCCCAGACGAACGTCAGCTCCTGGCAGGCGCGGAGCTCGTCCACCATCCGGCGGATGCGGCTGCGGATCTCATCCTTGAGGGCCGGATCGTCCGTGCCCGCGAAAGCGAATGCGAGGGCGGACATGTAGTGTCCCGTTCCGTGGCCCTTGAGCTTCGTGGTCGGGGAATCCCAGCCGTCGGCTACGGTGTAGCCGTCCGTGGGCAGGCCATACGTGTCGCGGTAGTTATACAGCTGCTGGGTGATGTCCAGCGAGAGCAGATTCTGCACGTCCAGGTCGCGGTTCGCGGTGAGCCGGTTGTCGCCGATGAGCCGGACGCTCCCGAGCGGCAGCGGCCGGGCGACCGGCTCCTGCGCCGGCACGGCGGGTTTCCCCGCCACCACCGTCACTTGCGCCTCCACCGGAAAGCCGTTCTCCGTCGAATTGTCTCCAAGGACATATCCCGGGACGGTATAGGCCGATCCCACCGGCAGGGCCGCCTCCTCTTCCTCGGTTTCCCGGAGCGAGTTCGTCCACTTCACCTGGCGCCATTCGCCGGAACGGTCCGCATAGGTGACCCAGACCTGGTACGGCAGCACGGGCGCCGTGCCCTCCGGGGCTTCGACCCGGACTTCCGCGACGGCGCGGATGGTTTTCCTGGCGCCGCAGGCGGTCAGCAGGACGAGGAAAACGGACAGCAGGAAGAAAACGCTGAAAGGATGACGGAGTCGCATGGCAAGTGGTTTTAGTGCTGTCCAAAGGTACGAAAAAACGGACAACTCTTTGAAAGAATTGTCCATTACACTGTAAAAAACGTCCAACAGAACGTCAGAGGAGGGCGATGAGAATCAATAAGGGCAAATAGGCCAGGGCATCCACCGCGAATGGAACAACCAACCAACGGTAGGATCGGTAAGCATCATACGGAGCGGGCAAGGTCCGGTTCGTGTCCACCCGGTAGCAGACCCCTTCGTCGTCCAGGTAGAAATGCGCGTACCGCCGCGGACTGGCCGACGCCTCCGGGGCCAGGATGTCGTAATCGGGGCTGCTGTAGTCCGGCGTGGACTCGTAGACCAGGATGCTGCCGCCTTTGCCGTCCGGGTCGATGCGGTCGGGGTCGCCCATCGCCCGCATGATCTCCGAGGTGGTCCGGCCCTCCCAGGCCGCCGTCCCGTCCACCGCCGAAACCCGGCGGGACGACCCGCAGGCCGTGAGCAAAGCCAGGGCCGACAAAAGAAGGATGAAGTGTTTCATGGCTGGTATCAAAACAAAAAATGTGCAAAACAGGGGCGTTTTGCACATTAATTTGCGGGGACGGGGTCCTTACACCTCCGTCGCGGTGGCGAACTCCTTCAGGAAGCGCATGTCGTTCTCGAAGTAGTGGCGGAGGTCGTTGACCTGCCACTTGAGCATCGCGATGCGTTCCACGCCCATACCGAAGGCGAAGCCGCTGTAGACCTTGGAGTCGATGCCGCTGGCCTCGAGGACGTTCGGGTCCACCATGCCGCAGCCCATGATCTCGAGCCAGCCGGTGCCCTTGCAGATGTTGCAGCCCTTTCCGTGGCAGATGTTGCAGCTCACGTCGACCTCCGCGGAGGGTTCGGTGAACGGGAAGTAGGAAGGACGCATCCGGATCTGCGTGTCCGGGCCGAACATTTCGCGGGCGAACAGGAGGATGGCCTGCTTGAGGTCCGCGAAGGTGACGTTCTTGTCGATATAGAGGCCCTCCACCTGGTGGAAGATGCAGTGCGCGCGGGCGCTGATGGCTTCGTTGCGGAACACGCGGCCCGGGCAGATCACGCGGATCGGGAGGGGCTGGGATTCCATCGTGCGCACCTGCACGGAGGAGGTGTGGGTGCGGAGGAGAAGCGGGTTCAGGTGGCCGTTGCTCACGAAGAACGTGTCCTGCATTTCACGGGCGGGGTGGTTCGGCGGGAAGTTGAGGGCCTCGAACACGTGCCAGTCGTCCTCGATCTCCGGGCCTTCGGCCACGTCGTAGCCGAATTTCCGGAAGATGTCCACGATTTCCTGGCGGACGATGGAGACGGGATGGCGGGAACCCAGTTCGAAGGGGTCGCCGGGCATGGACAGGTCCTGTTTCGGGCCCAGTTCCACGGCGGCGGCCGAAGCCTGCTCCTTGAGTTCATCGATCTTGGCGGCGACGGCCTTCTTGAGTTCGTTCAGTTTTTGGCCGTATTCACGCTTCAGCTCCGGGGCGACGCTGCGGAACTGCTCCATCAGCGCGGTGACGGACCCTTTCTTGCCGAGGAAGCGGACACGGGCCTCTTCCACCTCTTTCTGCGAGGCGGCCTTGAGTTCGGCCAGTTCCCGCTGTATCTGTTCGATGGCTTCTTTCATGGAATGTTCGGATTAATAATCCTGCAAAGATAACTATTTTCCCTCGTTTTTGAGCTCGGCGGTGGCTTTTTCCACCTTGGCCTTCCGTTTGTCGCGGGCTTTCTGCGCCCGCTGGCCGGTGGATTTCCAGTACTTCTTCCACTGCTCTTCGGTGAAGAAGCGCTTGTAGGTGTCGTCGATCTGCTGCATCCACTTGTCCTGGACGTTCTGGTACAGGTCCACGTTGCCGACCTTCGTCTTCTGGAGCTCCTCCAGCTCGTCCTGAAGGGCCTTGTAGTCGTGGGTGAGGGTGGAGTCCACGTAGAACTCCTGCCAATATTCGAGTTCCAGCTGCTCGGACAGGCGCTTGACCTCCCGGTCGATGTACTCGAGCATCTGCTTTTCCTTCTGTTCCGGCGTCTGGGCCTGGTTCTGGTTCTGGGCCGGCAGGGCGAGGGCGCCCAGGAAGAGGGCCGCCGCGAGCAAGACGAGATGTTTCATCCCTTGATAAATTTTCATAAATTTGCAGTTGTTTGAAACGTGGCAAAATTAACAATAATTGCACAAACCCCCAAATACATGCATAAACCGCACCTGACCATTCTTCTCTCCGCCCTCTTCGCCCTCGTCCCGGCGCTGGAAGGCAATACCTGCACGAACGTCATCGTCACCAAGGGCGCCAGCAAGGACGGCTCCACGCTGGTCACCTATGCCGCGGACTCCCATTACCTTTTCGGCGAACTGTACTATCACCCGGCCGCGGACTGGAAGGCCGGCTCCCTGCTCAAGGTGTATGACTGGGACAGCGGAAAGTATCTCGGCGAGATCGAACAGGTCGCCCATACCTTCCAGACGGTGGGCAACATGAACGAGAAACAGGTCATCATCACCGAGACCACCTGGGGCGGCCGCGAGGAGCTGATGGACCGCCGGGGCCGCATCGACTACGGCTCCCTCATCTACATCGCCCTCCAGCGGGCTTCGACCGCCCGGGAGGCCATTTCCATCATCGTGGACTTGGCGAATGAATACGGCTACGCCTCCGAGGGCGAAACCTTCTCCATCGCCGACAAGAACGAGGCCTGGATCATGGAGCTCATCGGCAAGGGCACGAGCATCAAGAACGGGGTGAACACGGACAAGGGCATCGTCTGGGTGGCTCTCCGCGTGCCGGACGGCGCCATCTGCGCCCATGCCAACCAGGCCCGCATCGGCGCCTTCCCCCTGAACGACCCGGACAACTGCCTCTACGCGAAGGACGTCATCAAGGTCGCTCGGGAGAAGGGCTATTTCAACGGTCCCGACGAGGCGTTCAGCTTCAAGAAGGCCTA
>JAEEGJ010029088.1_pt1 | contig 10932 bp, 8 predicted proteins | sample 8958761 | NCBI WGS metagenome assembly JAEEGJ01 (sample SAMN16246546, study PRJNA631951) | gut metagenome | biome: gut microbiome; feature: rumen; material: RS-attached | host: Bos | place: Iran: Karaj | collected 2018-10
AATAAAATGAAAAAGCAAGCATAATCGTCAGTCGATTTTCATCGAATGGCGAGAAAGAAAATCTCTCAAGGAATACTGGAGGTAGAAACGAATGGATTCGGTGCGTGTAGCAGTTGTCGGTGTGAGCGGTCGTGGCCGTGGGCTTTTGGGATTGCTGTTGGGGATGCCGGATGTGGAAGTCATCGGCGTTTCGGATTTGTATGAAGACCGCCTTGCCCGTGCGAAACAGGATGTGATCGAGAAGCGCGGCAATACGCCGATGGCGAGCACGGATTTCCGCAGACTTCTGGAAATGAAGGAGTTGGATGCCGTCATCACGCCGTCGTCGTGGACATCCCATGCAGACGTTTGCATCGCGTCCATGGACGCTGGCAAATATGCCGCGACGGAAGTCGGCGGCGCGACGTCCGTCGAACAGTGCTGGGAGTTGGTCCGCACAAGCGAACGGACGAAAAAGCCGTGCATGCTGTTGGAAAACTGCTGCTACGGCCGCGAAGAGCTGACGATTTTCAACATGGTGAAACAGGGCCTCTTCGGCGAACTCGTCCATGCGGAAGGCGGTTATCAGCATGACCTTCGCGACGAAATCTGCAACGGCCGCGAAAACCGCCACTATCGTCTCGCGAACTATTCGAACCGCAACGGCGAAGTCTATCCGACACATGAGCTCGGCCCAATCGCGAAATGCCTCAACATCAACCGCGGCAACCGCATGCTGACGTTGACGGCCACGGCCTCCAAGGCCCGCGGCCTCCATGAATGGGTCAAGAATCATCGCGGAGAGGAATACGATTTGTTCAACCGCCAGTTCACGATGGGCGACGTCGTGACGACCGTCATCAAATGCGCCCATGGCGAAACCATTACGCTGACGCATGATACGTCGCTTCCGCGCCCCTACAGCCGCGGTAACCGCATCGAAGGCACGAAGGGCATCTGGATGGAAGACAAATATGCCGTCTATTTGGAAGGCGTCAGCCCGAAGGCGGATGTGTGGGACAGCCTCAACAACTACTATGAAAAATACGAACATCCGCTCTGGAAGTGGTACCGCACGGAAGGCGTGAAGGGCGGTCACGGCGGCATGGACTATCTCGTCCTGCGCGCATACGTGGAAGCCGTCAAGGCCGGAACGCAGACGCCGATCGATGTTTATGACACGGCCGCGTGGATGGCGGTGACCTGCCTGAGCGAAGATTCCGTCGCCATGGGCAGCATGCCTGTCGCGATTCCGGACTTCACGAACGGCAAGTGGTTCCAGCGGGAACCGGCCGTTCTCGGCAAATACTGCCTCACGGAAGTCTGTGATTGCTGAAGGATGTAGCGACGGCGTCCCCGCCGTCGTTACTGCTGAAACGTTCGATCCCGCAGGAGCGGGACCCTCCCAATGATTAATGATTCATGACAAAAATGGACAAAAGCGGCTTCCCGTATTATATTAAGGAATAGAGAATCGAAGATATTATCGGCAACGAGAAAAGCCAAATCAACCCCAAGCCAATCGGAGAAAAATCGATGAACAAGAAGACTGTGAAAGACATTTGCGTGAAAGGCAAGAAAGTTGTGATGCGCGTTGACTTCAACGTCCCGCTGAACGACCAGCAGGTCATCACGGACGATACCCGCGTCCAGGCCGCTCTGCCGACGATCAAATACATCCTCGAACAGGGCGCCGCTCTGATTCTGATGAGCCATCTCGGCCGCCCCAGCGGCAAGGGCTATGAAAAGGAATTCAGCCTGAAGCCCGTCGCCGACTATCTGGCGAAGCAGCTTGGCAAAGAAGTCAAATTCGCGGCTGACTGTATGGCTGCTGACGCGGAAGCGGCGGCCCTGAAGCCCGGCGAAGTTCTTATGCTGGAAAACACCCGCTTCTACAAGGCCGAAGAAGGCAAGGCGAAGCAGGCTGAAGGCATGAGCGACGAAGAATACGCCGCCAAGAAGGCTGAAATGAAGCAGAAGAAGGCCGCCATGGCCGAGAAGCTCGCCAGCTACGGCGATGTCTATGTCAACGACGCTTTCGGTACGGCCCATCGTGACCATGCCTCCACCGCTTCCATCTGCAAATATATGAAGGCCAAAGGCGGCCCGTGCGTCGCTGGCTTCCTGATGCAGAAAGAATTGGATTATCTGGGCAAGGCGGTTGAAGAGCCGCAGCGTCCGTTCGTCGCCATCATCGGCGGCGCGAAGGTCTCCGGCAAGCTGGAAGTCCTGCAGAACCTCATGAAGAAGGTCAACACGATCCTCATCGGCGGCGGCATGGCCTACACGTTCCTGAAGGCCCAGGGCCACAACATCGGCAAGTCCCTCTGCGAAGACGAACTGCTCGACACCGCGAAAGCCACGTTGGAAGCCGCCAAGGCCGCCGGCGTGAAGTTCCTCCTCCCGCTTGACAACGTCGCCGCCGACAAGTTCGCGGATGACGCCAACACGCAGGTTGTCGGCGACGACATCCCCGCCGACTGGATGGCTCTCGACATCGGCCCGAAGACGGTCGCCGCCTACGCCGCTGAAATCGCGCAGGCCAAGACGGTCGTCTGGAACGGCCCGATGGGCTGCTTCGAAATGAAGAAGTTCGCGGATGGCACGATGGGTATCTGCAAGGCTGTTGCGGACAGCGCCGCTGTCAGCATCATCGGTGGTGGTGACTCCGTCAGCGCCGTGAACAAGAGCGGTCTCGCCAGCAAGATGTCCCACATCTCCACCGGCGGTGGCGCGAGCCTCGAGTTCCTCGAAGGCAAAGTCCTGCCCGGCTGCGACGCCCTCGACGACAAATAATTCCGTTTCGCGGAAGCTGAAAGCTAAAAGCTTAAAGCTGAAAGCAAATACAGGGAGGTCACGCTCCAGTGTGGCCTCTCTACACCCCCCAGAAACAGAAATGCTGGATAAATATTAATATCAACAACTAATCATTATGGGATTGTATGAAGATATTTTAGAATTATCCACAGAAAATGCTGATAGGGAAAATGGTTTAAGGAAAATTAGCGAGTTATGTAAGTGGAGATCCATCCCAGAAGACGGATTGCAGTGTATAACCTCGCCGAAAGAAGCAATTGTGAATTTTACAAAAATAAATACTCAATGGAATTCATTGAGTTTACAAGAAAAAAAGGATATTATTTTTGTTATTAGGACGATTTCTTCTTCGTATATAAAGGCTATCTTACATGCTTTGCTGATTTCAAATGTTTTGGATTAATATATATATATAAATAAGGAAAAGAACCATGGCTAGAAAATACATGATCGCCGGCAACTGGAAGATGAACAACACGGCCGCCGAAGGCGTTGCGTTGATCAAAGACATGAAGGCCCAGTGCGACGGCAAGTGCTGCTGCTGCGAAAACGCTCCCGAAGTCGTTGTCTGCCCGCCGTTCACGACGTTGAGCGCCGTGATCGCCGAAGCGAAAGGCACGCCGCTGAAAGTCGGTGCGCAGAACATCCATTGGGAAGAGAAAGGCGCCTACACGGGCGAAATCAGCGGCGCCATGCTGAACGAGACGGGCGTGACGCACGTCATCATCGGCCACAGCGAACGCCGCCAGTATTTCGGCGAGACGGATGAAACCGTCAACAAGCGCGTCAAAGCCGCTCTGAAGCATGGTTTGGTCTGCATCGTCTGCATCGGCGAGACGCTTGCCGAGCGTGAATCCGACCAGACGAAGGCCGTGATCGAACGTCAGGTTCGTGGCGCTTTGGCCGATTTGACGGCTGAAGACATGAAGAACATCGTTCTGGCCTACGAGCCCGTCTGGGCCATTGGCACTGGCAAAGTTGCGACGGATGAGCAGGCTCAGGAAGTCCACGCGTTCGTTCGTGGCTTGCTGAAGTCCATGTTCTCCTGCCCGTGCGTTGCGGAAAACACCCGCATCCTGTACGGCGGCAGCATGAAGCCCGGCAACGCGGCCGGTCTGCTTGCCCAGCCCGACATCGACGGCGGTCTGATCGGCGGCGCTGCCCTGAAGGCGGCTGATTTCCTCGCCATCGTCAAGAGCGTGAAGTAATCTTCCAACACACTTGAATAGAAGCGCGACCAGAGTTTTTGTTTTCTCTGGTTGCGCTTTTTTGTTGGCAAGATAAGTTTGAATCTTTGCAAGATTGTGGCCAGCGGGTAAATTCACTCTATGGCCCAATCGAATTGATTCAAAAAATTAAAAAGGAGCATCTGGATGAAGGCAATGAATTCGTCATGGTTGTCAGTGTGTGCATGTCTATGCGCATGCGCAATGGGAGCGAACGCAGCGGAATATCCGTCGTGGCTGGCGGATTTCGTCGAACCAAAGGATAGCCGTTACGCCATGCAGCCAATCATCCATGATTGGCCGAAAGACATCAACGGCATGGTCGAGGCGTTGAAGGCCTACGGCTGCCGTGGAGCTGTCCTTAACTGCCCGTTTGCCAACGGCTTCACGACGAATCCAGACAATATCGCCACGCTGTCGAAAATCATGGACGCCATGGACGCGGCGGGGCTGAAATACTGGATCTACGACGAGCCTGGATATCCGAGCGGCATGGCGGGCGGTCTGACGTTGAAAGACCATCCGGAATTCGAAGCGAAGGGCTTCTACATGCGGCGACATCCGACGTATGACGAGCCGAAGACCGTCCATTTCCGTCTAGACGACCAGTCGGACAAGATCGTCTGGGCTGCAAAATATCCGTTCGCGACGCCTGAAATCCATGAGACGTTCATCAACTATGAGGCGATGACGCCCGTTCCGTTCACAAAAGACGCTTGTGACTGCGATCTGAAGCCGCATGAAATCCTGTTTGTCTTCTGCTCCAAACGCGCCTATGAAGGCTCCCATTGCACACATAACGTCTGCTCCTTCAGACATTATCTTAACGTCATGGATCCCAAGGCGGTGCGTCATTTCATTGACATCGCCTACGAACCTATCAAGGCGGGTATTCCGAATGCCTTCAAACGGGCAGAAGCCGTCTTCACGGACGAACCGAGCCTGATGACCGCCTATGCGCGTTCCTATGAAATGTGGCCGTATGCGTTGGCGCCATGGGTGGATGGTTTGTTTGAAAAATACGAAGAGATGTACGGTGAATCGCTGACGAAATATCTGCCGTTGCTGTTCGAAGGCCATCGCGAATCGTATCCTGTTCGCGCAAAGTTCTATCGTCTTGTCGGCAAACTGATTTCGGAGGCGTGGAGCGGCCAGATTGCGGCGTGGTGCAAGGAGAACGGCGGCGTTTTCTCTGGCCATTATCTCCTGGAGGAAAACATTGGTTCGCATGTCCGTTGCTACGGTGACTACGTTTCCGTCCTTCGTAAAACTGGCTATCCGGGCATTGATGCGTTGATCTGCTATCCGGAGGATTTCGATTACAACACGGTGAAATATCCACAGATGGCGGCTCGCAAGATGGGAGCCAACGGCCTTATGGTCGAAATCTGTCCGTTCGCCAATCGCGACCGCTTCAAGCAGGCTCCGTTGGACAACATGACATCTGTCATGGGCATTCTCTATCTGGGCGGCGTACGCGTCACGAATTCGTATTTCGAACCGAATTTCAGCGAATGGCAGAACGGCCGTATCAATCGTGGCGGCTACACAGGGCAGGAGGACACGAAGTGGTTCAACCGCTATGTCGGCCGTCTGGGCATGATGTTGGACGGCCTGCAGAATAACTGCCATACCTTTATATATTATGCGATCGAGGAAGTGCAGGCCAAGGCACGCCCCGAATACACATCGACCGGCATTGCAGATTGCAATCTCGACGGCGACACACGGCATCTTTCCAGAGCCGTCTATGAGGCCGGTTACGACTTCCATTTCGCTGATGTGGAAGATATTACGGCTGCGGCGGAAGCACCGTCGCCGATGATTTCCGGCCTTGCCGTGCGGACGGTCATCGTTCCGGCGGCGGATTTGGTCGATACGAAGGCGATGAAAGCTCTGGCCGCGTTGAAGGATAAAGGCGTGGAAGTGCTTTTCATGAACCGCTTGCCACGCTTCAACACGGTTGCGGGCGTCAATCAGGCAGAACTGAATGCACCGTTCCAACCTGTTTCATTGCAAGATATTCTGAAAACGCTTGCCGCACATACAGACGAATTCGCAATCAACTGCACGACGGCGACCGTTCTGCGTGGCGGCTATGTGACGAAGGATGGAAAGGAATTGCAGCTGCTGGTCAACAAATCGCGTTCGGATGGCGTTGTGACATGTCGCCATCCATCGAAATCGTGGGCGTGGCTGTGCAGCCCATCCGACGGCTCTGTGACGCGCGTCGAATTGGACAAGCCTGTGACGGTTCCCGCCATGCGTGCTGTCTTCCTGCTTTTCGAATAAACCTTTTTTTCATGCGGAAAAAAGATTTTTCCAGTGAGAACTGGAACCATTGCCATGTTTTCATGTCTTAAACTCCATGAATGAAGATCAAGAACTAATCGAGCGTTTCAAGAACGGCGACGAATTCGCGTTCGACCAGCTCGTCCGGAAATACACGAGCCGCGCATACGGCATCGCATACGGTATTCTGGGCAGCCGTGAGGATGCGCAGGAGGTTGCGCAGGATGCGTTTATCCGCATCCATCGCGCCTTGCCGAAGTTCCGTGGCGATTCGGAGTTCACGACTTGGATGTACCGCATCGTGACAAATCTGGCGAAAAATAAATATCGTTGGAACAAATGTCGCGGTAGCAAGGTCACATCAAGTTTGAACGCCCCGATCGAAGGGACGGAAGGCGACGACGCGTTGTTCTATGAGGCTCCCGATGAACGGATGTCTCCTGATAATGCGTTGCAGTTCAGTGAATTGGAACGCCGCACCCAAGAGGAGATGGCCAAACTGCCGGAAGCCTATCGGGAAGCGTTGATCTTACGGAACGTGAAGGAAATGAGTTATGAGGAGATCGCCGACCTGCTTGGTTGCAAGTTGGGGACGATCAAATCGAGAATCAACCGTGCACGGGAAGAACTACGGAGTAAATTGGGGTTATGAGCATGACAGAACAGAAATCAGAATGTCCGTCGCGTGAATTGCTTAGCGAATTCGTGGATTTGGAAGGAACGGGGCTGGAGGCTGAAGGCCATTGGCGTGCCGTGTCGATCCATGTGTCGCGATGCGCGGAATGCGGGAAGATTGTGGCTGGCTACCGCGAAGTGAACCGTCTGGTCGGCCGTCTGTCCGAGCCGCCGTCTGTTCTGACGGAGCGGATCATTGCCGCCTGCCATACGCCTGGCCGCCGTGAATCGATCCGTCCGTTCCCGTGGTGGCGTCGTACGGAGGTATGGCCGCGCATCGCGACGGCGGCCGCAGCTTCGGCCGCCATCCTGCTGGCTGGCGGTATTCTGATGAGCCGTCTGTCTGAAGGCGGCGACACGCCGTCTGGCGTGATCGCCACCGCCACGTCGCAACAACCAGTGGAGACGGTTGCGAAAACGGTCGAGCCTGAGGCGACATCCATGGTGATCGCGCTGAACGAGTCGGAGCCAGTCATTCATGACGAACCGTTGGCGGTTCGCCATGGCGATGAACTGAAGCTGAATGGTGGTGTATCGACGCAGGATTTGCGCGCCGTTAGCCGTAATGGCGGCGGTTATGTGAAGGGCAACCGTTCCGTAAGAACCTACCAGTTGCAGGATAATATCCGCCATGTCTGGAATATCGATAATTTCGATCTGAGTCTGGCGGAATTGCATCGTCTGGACGCGTCTGGAAAATACCAGATGGAACTGGACGAAAGCGATCCGAATAGTGTCCGCGCGTTGTTCCTCGGCATCTCCGACAAAGAGTTGCAGGAGCTTGTTGATCGCTTCAGCGGCATGAAATGGGCGCTCGTCTCGCCGTTTTTGCCGCAGCCAAATGAGTCGAAGCAAGTTGAATTTACGGGAAAGAAGGTAAATTATCTGTTGGTCGGTGTACGTAAATAAGTTTTAACTGACAGGCAGATGAGACGGTGCCTTTTGACGATGACAACCAATTGAATGACGAATTGCCGTTGTTTGGCGAACGGCCGGACAACGGCGATGACGACGAATTGTCGGTCGCCCTGCATCATATTCGCGGGACGATCAAACGAGTCGTGTACGAAAGGCCGGACGGGCAGTATTCCGTGTTCCGTCTGACGGATTCCCATGGCAATGAACAGACGATTGTGGGGGCGATGCCTGGCCTGATGGAAGGGCAGGAAATTGAGGCGGAAGGCCGTTGGGAGCGTCATCAGGAGCATGGCAACCAATTTCATGTGACAAGCTATCAGGCCGTGTTGCCAAGCTCTGAAGCCGGAATCCGCAAGTATTTGGCAAGCGGTGTGTTACCAGGCATTGGCGAAGTCTATGCTGATCGAATTGTCGATAAATTCGGGCTGGACACGCTGAATATTTTGGACAATTACACGGAACGTCTGAAGGAAGTGCCTGGCATCGGAGCGAAACGTATTTCGGAGATACGGGAGGCATGGCATTCGCAAAGCGAAGAGCGTGGAACGCGTGTTTTTTTGCAAGGCCTTGGCCTCACGCCCGCTTATTGCAATCGCATCATTCGTGCGTATGGCATTGGTTCGGCGGCGGAAATCGTGAAACGGAATCCATATCGTCTTGCGGAAGATGTTGATGGAATTGGTTTTCTGACGGCAGATCGAATTGCCGCGAAGATGGACATCAAGCCTGACGATCCATTGCGGTTGTGCGCAGGCGTTGTCCACGCGTTGGAGGAGGCGTCGCAGGATGGTCATGTCTGTCTGCCGAAAAGCCGTCTGATTGAAGCTGCCGCTGAGGTTTTGAATGTTTCGCAGGATCGTGTGGAGCAGGGCTTGGCCATCGCATTGTCCGAAAACAAAGTCATTCAGGAGACGAAACTCTTTGGAGAAAAGGCCGAACCACGATTGTATCCACGACGGCTTTATATTGCGGAAGTCGATCTGGCGCAAGTGATTAACGTCATTCTTCGAAATGGACGCGGCATTGGGCGACCATTGCCGATCGACCGTCTTGGCGATGGTTTCGCGAGATTGAACCAACGTCAACGGCAGGCGGTGGAATGGGCCTTCGCATATGGCTTCAGCATCATCACAGGCGGCCCGGGCGTCGGTAAAACGACCGTCATCGGGCAGATTGTAGCCTGTGCGAAACTGTTGGGCCGTCGGCTGGCATTGGCGGCGCCGACAGGGCGCGCCGCCAAACGGCTTGGCGAGGCGACTGGCCTCGAAGCGCAGACAATTCATCGGCTGTTGAAATGGGATGTCCAAACGCGAAAATTCTACCATGATGCGGAGAATCCGCTGCCGTGCGATTTGCTGATTGTCGATGAAGTCTCGATGCTCGATACGCCGTTGGCGTGCAATCTCTTCAAGGCGGTGCGGCCTGGAACGAGCGTCGTGTTGGTTGGTGACAAAGACCAGTTGCCGTCCGTCGGTCCGGGTGCGGTGCTGCATGATTTGATTGCATCGCGGAAGATTGCCGTGACGGAACTTACGGAGATTTACCGGCAAGCCGACGGCAGCCGGATTGTGACGAACGCGCATTTGGTGAACGAAGGGCGCATGCCGGATCTGCGGCCTGTTCCGCAGGGCGTCAAGGCGGATTTCTACTGGGTGGAACAGGCCGACACGATCCGCGCGGCGGATTTGATCTGCAAATTGATCGTGGACCGTATTCCGAAAGTGTTCGGCTACACGCCGATGAACGATGTGCAGGTGTTGTCGCCGATGCGGAAAGGCGATTGCGGGACACTGACGCTGAACAGCCGTCTGCAGGCCGCGTTGAATCCTGCGGATGGCGTCAAGGAGTCGTTCCAAGTGGGCGGCCGCATGTTCCGCACAGGCGATCGCGTCATGCAGACACGAAACAACTACGACAAAGGCGTTTTCAACGGCGAGATGGGCCGCGTGCTGTTTGTCGACAATTCGTCGAAGAATTTCACGGTGCAGTTTGATTCAGGCGTTGTGGAATACAGCCAGTTGGACTGCGACCAATTGATGCTGGCCTACGCAGTGACGGTCCATAAATCGCAGGGCAGCGAATTTCCCGTGGTGATCATGCCTGTGATGACGCAACATTTCATCATGTTGCAGCGCAACTTGATATACACGGGCATGACCCGCGCGAAGAAACTGCTGATCATGATCGGCACGCGCCGTGCCTTGAACATGGCGCTGCGCAACGACCGCCCGTCTCAGCGTGAAACGGGGCTTACGCTTCGCTTAGTAGTTAGTGGTTAGTGGTTGGGAGGGCTGCACTCCAGTGCGGCCGGTGTTTAGCGTTTTACAATTTGAGGGAGAAGTAAATGGAATGGACAATTGGAAAAATAATTCTTTGGCTTGTCGGTGGAATCGTTGGTCTGTTTTTGGCCTTCTGTCTGATATGCGCCATTTATGCGAATTTCTTTTATCGTGATAAGAAACGAGAGGAGATTTTGGCGCAACTTCCTGAAAAGGAGAAAAAATGGGCCGCTGAAAGGGAACGTAAGGCGCGGGAAGAGGAGGCGCGAATCGCAAGTCTTCCGTCGGAAGAACAGTCGCGAATTCGACACGGGCGGATAAAGGAAGCAGAAAGGGAGTATAATCGTGCAAAGCAACGTTTGGACGAAATACAAAGAAACGAACGTGAAAGGAAGGATGAAGAGCAACGCCGCCGCGAACGTTCTGCGGCTAGTAACCAAATGATTACGAATATGATGTATCTTTCATATTTCGTAAAGGATGATAAATGAGAAACTAAGCCTTCATCGTCTGGCAAACGTCGCTCTTCAGGCTATCACGACTGCGATGCATGTGAATGCGACGACTGTGATGAACAACATTCATGATGTGTGGACACATTTTGATGTCTTCTCGCGTTTCGTATGAAAGTTGGCACACTTTTGTGGGATTTTATAAAAATGTGTTGACAAATGACTGGATAGGAAAGATTTGTTGATTATATTTATTATTTAACATTATCCCTCTATTCTGATAGCTACTAACGA
>JAEEGJ010029089.1_pt1 | contig 10932 bp, 6 predicted proteins | sample 8958761 | NCBI WGS metagenome assembly JAEEGJ01 (sample SAMN16246546, study PRJNA631951) | gut metagenome | biome: gut microbiome; feature: rumen; material: RS-attached | host: Bos | place: Iran: Karaj | collected 2018-10
CTGGCTGCGGGATGTGGACAAGGCTGTGCATCCGTCCTATGTGACAGATGAAGTGATCGATGCGATGGCTAACGGCGAAAAATGGCTTGCCATGGTTTACAGCGGCGACGCCGCCTATATCCTGTCCGAGAATGAGGATATGGCTTACTGCACGCCTTACCAGGGCACCAATGTTGCCGTTGACAGCATGGTCATCCCTGCCGACGCCAAAAATCCCGAACTGGCAAACAAATTTATCAACTTCATCCTTGAATATGACAATGCCTTACGGATCTCTGAAGAAGTCGGTTACGCGTCTTCCAACGCGGCGGTTCTGGAGGAGCTGTCCGGTGAAGGCGGGACATATGAAGGAAATGAAGCGTATGTGCCGCGTGCGGGATATGAAAAAGACGAATTGTTCCATGATGCCAGTGAAACCGTTCGCAAGGAACTTTCTGAACTGTGGATCAAAGTCAAACTGCACGAATAATGCGGATGGCCGGCCGAGCCGAAAACGCCCCGGCGTTCATAAAATCCGGGGAACTGCTTCCGGAACCTGAAGCCTGAGGAAAGTATGTCATGAAAAAAGCGCTTTGTCTGTTCTGCATTCTGCTGCTCTGTACCGCTGCGCAGGCGGATGTGGTGGAGGATACCTGGGTCTGCCTGAAGTGCGGAATGGAGTCTTCCGGCAACGCATGCGCGACCTGTAATGAGCCGCGCGGCGTTTGGGCATGCGTGGAATGCGGTACGCGGAACCTTTCCGGCGTCTGTTCAAACTGCGGAAAGGAAAAACCCGCTTCCCTCGCGCAGCAGGCGGAAGATCCCCGTATGCTGTTTGCCCTTCCGGCTGTCCATTATCTCGCCGCGGAGGGAGACGCCGTCAACCTGACCCGCCTGGCCCGGTATTATGAAAAAGGGCTTGGCCTCCCGCAGGACGCCCAGAAAACAGTATCCTGCCTCCGCACTGCCGGCGAATCCGGTTACGCGCCTGCTTACGTCTATCTCGCGCGGCTTTATGACGCCGGGATCACGCTCGACCAGAATTACGCGCTTGCTTTCGAATACTACCGGAAAGCCTCTGAACTGGGCAGCGCGGAAGCGTTCTGGTATATGGGTTCTTTTTACGAAGAAGGCACCGGCGTGCAGCAGGATAATAATCTTGCCCGTGATTACTACCTGAAGGCTGCGGAACTCGGGGATGCGGACGCCTGGATGAGTGTTGCTTACCTTTACCTCCATGGAAAAGGCGTGGAGGCTGATCAGGCGAAAGCCATGGAATACTATGAAAAAGCCGCCTCGCTGGGAAGCGCGCTGGCCTGCGATTATGTGGGTTATGTGTATATGAACGGCTCGCTCGTTCCCCAGGATACTGAAAAAGGGATCGAATGGTACAGGAAAGCCGCGGAACTTGGAAATGCCCGCAGCATGTACGCGCTCGGCTATGCCTACCAGAGCGGCATCGGCGTTGAGGCCAGCATCGAAGAAGCACTGCGTTGGTATGAAAAAGCGGCCATCGCCGGACATACCACGGCTCTCCTGGTCTGGGAAGCGTTCAGGTAATCTTCATGCATCAAAAAGCGGAATCCCGTCATTGGGATTCCGCTTTTGTTTTTATGGTGCCGGTGTCGGTACGGCTTCAGGTTCTTTCTTCGGGGGATTCTTGGCCACTTCCGCCAGTTTCTCGATCGTCTTTTGCGTCACTTCCCCGCCGGAACCGAGTCCGTAGTCCCTGTGGAACGCCTTGACTGCCTTGACCGTCTTTTTGAGCATCTTTCCGGTGCACTTGGTGTCATAATAGCCGAGGTCTTTCAGTGTCCGCTGTACCCAGTAGACTTCAGGTCCCTGGCTCTTTTCGGACAGCCTCCGCCTGCCAAGGTCCGGCGGATTGTCGATGCTGTATTCCGGCTCCACTGTCGGGACCGGTGTGCTGATTGGTGTGCAGTACTGGGTATCCAGCGGCGGGAGCTTCAGGGCGTCGCGCAGTTCCGGATCCGCCTCCATGCCTTCCACAATGGATACCACCGTACCCTTGCCGACGTTGTCGTAGATCCATTTTGCGTCCCACACAGCCAGTCGGATGCATCCGTGGCTCGCCCGCTGGCCGAGCTTTTTATACGTACTGATCTTCATGGCGGAATTGCTGACCGCCGTATAGATCGGGGAATGGAATGCGATGCTGCTGTTGATCTGCGTCCAGTACCGGGCATAGCTGTTCCCCCACTTCGGGAAAATGCACCAGGTCGCGTGGCGCCCGTTCAGCACCCAGTCCCCCACGTCGCTCGGCGTGGCCCTCATGCCGGTGGAGCAGAGCATCTGGCGTACCACCGCCGTATATTCGCCCTTTTCATCCCGTCCGTAAACGGAGGTAACCTGGTTCGCGACATCCACCACGATATGGAAGGGCGGCGGATCCGTCGGCTTGGGCGTCGCGTCAGGCAGCACGACGTGCACGTCGTTGAAGATCAGGTTCCAGGTCGTCTCGTCCACAACGCCGGTGTCCTCCATGCCGTTCTGTGTCTGGATCTTCTTCACGGCGCGGATCGTATGCTTCTCATAGCTTCCGTTCACCTGGCCTTCATAATAGCCAAGTTCCAGCAGCCTTTCCTGGACCTGCCTGACCAGCTTTCCGGAGGAACCGCTCTTCAGTTTCTTGGTAAAAACGATCGGCTCATCCGACACACGGACGCCGTCCTCATTCTCGTCAACCAGGAAATTGGCATAGTTCGGCGCGAGCGTATTGGTCACATTCGGTGAATCGCTCTTGCTCAGGATCTTTCCTTCCAGGATCATGTCCTGCAGCTCCGCGTCGGCAATGCCGGTCACTTCAAGGCCGTTTTTCTTCTGGAGCTCTTCCACCGCTTTCTTTGTGGATCCAAGGTAATTCCCGTCGTTCTTTTTTGTATAATACCCGAGATTGGACAGCTGCTTCTGCAGTTCCTTCACATCTTCCCCGTATGAACCGTAGCGCAGCAGCCGGTGCTTCAGGGAAAACAGGATCGACAGGGTGCGCAGGTCGGCCACGCCGGTCACATCGAGGCCGTAATCCTCCTGGAACTGTTCCACTGCCTTCTGTGTCCGTTCCTTGTACTTGCCTGTCACTTCTCCCGTGAAATACTTCAGCTCCTTCAGCCGGGTCTGAAGGGCGGTCACGTCGTCGCCGGTATCCCCGAAATGCAGTACTTTTTCCTGTATGTCCTGCACATCCGCGTCGAGGTCTTCTTCCTCCATGATGTCCACAGGCAGCGGATTGGAGTCGTCCCCTTCTTCTTCATCAGGCTGTGTGTCTCCGGATTCATCCGCTTCTTCAGGCTGCGGCTGCGCGGGAACGGCGGAATTATTCATCTCCGCGAATGCGCATACGGAAAAGAGAAGCCCCAGGGCCAGCAGGAAAGACAGTACTCGTTTCATCCGAACCACCTCGGCAGTGATCTTTGTACGCCGCTTTTGTTTCGGCGTATCAGATATATTGTAATATTTTTGTAATGTGTTTGCAAGTTTTTTTGATGAAAAAACAGCCGCTCGCGGGAGCGGCTGTTTTGCCTGGTTCTGTCAGTCTTCTGAAGGCGGACCGGCTTTCCAGACCTGGGTCTTTCCTTCGCCTGTGCCTGCGGGCAGGATCCCTTTCCGCCGGCAGACAAAACCGATATCTGCGTTATAGTATCCTTTATCGCTTTGCACGGTAAATTCAACGGAGGTGCAGACTGCCCCGTCCGTTTCCTCCAGCACGGAAGCGATCAGGGGAATATCCGTCCTGTGCTTCGTCGGTTTTACTTCTTCCGGCGGTGTAACCCTCAGTGTGTACGCTGCGGGATACAGGTCGTTGAAGCGGTAGAAGCCGTACTGGTCGGTAACGGTTTCCGCCACGGTCTCTCCGTTGCGCAGCAGTTCGATCTTCACGTTGGGAATGCCGGGTTCATCCATGCCCTGCAGTCCGTCCTCGTCCAGGTCCAGCCAGCAGAAGTCGCCCACCCGTCCGGGCAGCACGCATCCGATGTCCATCCGGGTCTGGTCTTCCGCCATCTTCAGATCGATCAGGTCGGAAGAGCCGGTCCGGTTGAGCGTTTCGCTCATCACGGAGACCTGCCCGTCGTTCAGGCGCCAGTCGCCCGGTTCAATGATCACACAGCCTTCCGGCATCAGCGCGCTCAGCTGGTATGTGCCGGGCATCAGCTTGTCAAAGCGGTATGCGCCGTTTTCACCGGTGGTTACTGTCTTCAGGACTTCTCCGTGCTCATCCAGCAGGGAGACGGCTGTACCGCCCAGTGTATCCATAGTACCGGTTCCGCGGTCAATCCAGGCCGTGCCGCCGATGGCTGTGTAGCGGACGATACCCAGCAGCAGGCCGCTGCGTTCCTCGTCTTCCGCCAGGGTGATACCGGAAAGCACCAGCTTGCCGTTCTCCTCGCGGAAATCGCTGCTGCCGTCCTTCGGCGCAATGGTCTGTTCATCCAGTGTGTAGGAAAGGGTGAAGTTGCCTGGTATCATCCCGGAGGTGGCAAAGCGGCCCTTTTCATCCGTACGAAGAATATCAAAGACCTTGCCATTCTTATCGTCAGTTACGGTAATTTCATATCCGGCGGGTGTCTGTTCATCCGTATCAAACAGTCCGTTGTTGTTTTCATCCAGCCAGAACTGTCCGCTCAGGGACGCAGGCATCACAATGCCCAGCAGCTGGTTGCTCCAGACAGCACCCATGATCACGGGCAGCTGGACAGACTGGGTGTCCTTGCCGGCAGTCAGCGGCAGGTCCAGATTGTCCGTACGGCTCAGCACATACTGTGCCGGAGCGCTCACGGTCAGCGTATAGGTATCCGGGCGCAGATCGTTCAGCTGGAATGCACCGTCTTCACCGGTGGTTGCAGTAATCTCTTCCAGTTCTCCGCGGGAGGGAGTCAGGGTTACGGTGATGCCGCCTGCAGATTCTTCATCGCCTCCGCAGTCACCGTCTCCGTCATGATCCATCCAGGCCCGTCCTTCAATCCGTCCGAGGGTCAGGGCACCGCATACCGGGCCTTCCACCTCATCGCCGGACTTCATGCTGAAGGGAGCGCTGGAGCCGGTTCCTTCACCGGTGATGGTATTGCCGCCGGAAGATGTCCGTGCGAATACGGCATGCTCAGGCAGTACGTATTCCAGCGTATAGCTGCCGGGCATCACAGCGTCAAACAGATAATTTCCGTCCTCGCCGATCACGGTGCTGAAGGCTTCGCCTTCCTCACCCATCAGGCGGACAGTCACACCGGTCAGGCCGTTTTCATCCGCATCCCGGACGCCGTTGTCGTTCCGGTCCGCAAAGACGCTTCCCTTAACGGTGCCGGGTTTGATCAGGCCGATATCCATCCCGGACCGTTTCTCGCCCAGACCCAGGGTAAAGTTCTCAGAGTAGCCTTCCCCGTTCGTCTTGTTCAGGATCACGTTGCCCTCGCCCAGGCGGGTAAAAGCATATTCCTTCAGCTGCGGGAAACTGCTGTTGTTCACGCTCAGGCTGTATGTTCCGGGTGGTACGTCCTTCAGTTCAAACTTGCCCTTCACACTGGTTTTATCCTGGGCCACGACGTTTCCATCCGCATCCAGGAGCTTCACCATGTAGCCGGTTACAATCTTTTCCTTCCCGTTCATGTCGCCGGAGAAGTCGTTGTCCATATAAACGTAACCGGAAACAGTTGCAGGGTAAATAACACCGACGTTCATCTCCCGCTGCTGGGAGTTGGCCAGTTCAAAGTTCTGCCAGAAGTTTTCCCGTCTGCCCGGTCTGGACGCGAAATGGTTGCCCAGCGGATCACTGACGGTCCTTGTAAAGTCGCTTCCGTCATCCGGCAGAAGCGCACGCATCTTATAAGTGTTGGCGCGCAGGCCGCTCAGCACATAAGTGCCGTCTTCACCGGAATAGGTAACGGCCGCTTCCTCGTCCTTGGCCTGCTTGATTGCGGTGACCTTGACGCCTGCCATGGGCAGATCGCCTTCGTCATAGATGCCGTTATAGTTGGCGTCCTGGAAGCAGATACCGGAGATGATGCCGGACCAGGTAAAGCCAATATACTGCTTTTCCTTACTTTCCTTATCGTTCAGGTCAAGCCTGTGATAATAGCTGGTCACGCCGTCCTTGGCGATCACCGTCTTCCTGCCGTTACGGGAAGCCGCCCGGGTGAACATCATGCCATCCGGCGTATATGCCCGCAGCTTATAAGCGGCAGGCTGGACCCGGTCAATATAGAAAGCACCGTTCTCATCGGAAACAGTCTCATAATGCAGGCCGTTCTTTTCGCCGTCCAGCTCGATTTTGACGCCCGGCAATACCGCTTCACCGTCCGAGAACAGGCCGTCCACCTGCGTCTCAAACCAGCAGGTACCGCTGACGTGCAGGCATTTGCTCAGGGAGATCCCCGGGGTGGCAACAGTGCCTGCGCCGACGCTGAAGACATCGCTCATGGCTTCACCGTCAATCGTAAAATCAAACAGGCTGGCATATGCCTCATGTTCACGGCTCTTCTTGTTGAAGGCCCAGCCCCTGGGCAGGATCGCCTTGATGCGGTAATTGCCCTCCGGCACATTGCCGAACTCGGCAAATCCGTCAGCTCCGGTGGTCACGGATGCAACAGCTTCTTCATTCTCCGTAAACAGACAAACAACTACATTGGCAATACCCTTTTCGGCTTCATTGGGCACACCGTTGCTGTTCGAATCGGAATAAGCATAGATACGGATGACGGCGTCGCCCGGAGTGAGCGTCTTCCATTCAGGTTCCGGAGTCGGAGCGATCGCAGACAGATCATAAGGCGGCATGGTCGGCGTGGTTACAGCACCGTTATCGACCGGCGCGGGTTCCTCGTCGAAATCCTCTTCCCCATCTGTTTCATCGTCATATTTTTCCGGTTCTTCTTCATCTGCCTCTTCTTCCGGAAGCGGAGTGACGTCTGTATCCGTTTCTTCCGCGGGCATATCCTGAGATACCGCGGCAGTGCCGTCCAGCTGCTCCACAATCACCGGTACGGTGTAGGTTGAGCCGCCGTCAGGCGTCACGTCACAGGCGGCGTTGCTCAGATCCCATTCAGGATCAATGGTTTCCGCCAGTGGAACAATCCGGATCCGTTCCGTATCCGGCAGAGTCAGGGTTTCTTTACCCGCCTCGATGGTACCTATTTCCTCACCGTTCTGCATTACGCGGAATGTGCCATCCAGCCGGACGATATTTTCCGTACCGTCTGCGGAAACCTTCCTGCCGCAGAAATAGATACCCAGCGTTACCACATCCGCCTGGGCAGCGGGGATCATCCCGCATATCAGCACCAGTACGAGCAGTAACGCAATACAGCGGTTTGACTTTAACATCTTCAGAATTGCCTCCAGATAGTAGACTACAACGCGCTTTCCGGTAAACGGAGAGCGCGTCGTGACCGGTATTTACATAAAACCAGGATTCAGTTTGTTTTGGTGGCAGCTGCTGCAGTCGTATCGATAATCTTCACCGTGTGACGGAACTTGTCATACACATTGTCCACATAGGTGCTGGTATATCCCTGCGGATAGCTGACATGCAGGATATACAGCGTCTTGTTGACGCAGGAGATAATCATACGGCCCGCAATCTTGGCGCCGTCCAGCGTAGTTGCCTTATAGTTGGCATAGACGCCGTCCACGTTCATGAACTTACGGCCGGCAGTCTGGGAGCGCTCATACTTCAGGCAGGTGCCGCCGATTTCGTCCAGTCTGGTCTTGACTTCCTTGATCAGCTCGTTCTTGTTCCTGGCCTTGTCCACGGGAACCAGCTGGATGGACAGCTGCGCCGCATAGTCCACACCCGCCGTCGGGTTTGTCAGGATATAGGTGTCAGGCATACTGTCATCTTTCACCCAGCCCGCAGGCCCTTCAAAAGTCAGATGGAGAGCCGATGCTTCATACTTCTCATAGTTGAAGGTCAGCGGCGGCAGCGGCGTGGGGGTGGGCTTGTCGATCGGGTCGACCAGCACAGGGGTCGCCCCGGCATACTCGCTCTTCATTGTGGGAGCAGGAGTCTGAACATCTACGATATTGCTCAGGGTCTCGAGGAATTCCTCGTCTCCGCCCTCTTCCTGGGAAGGATCGTAATCACCGCTGTCAAAGTCATCAATCGTATTCTGCTGCGGCAGCGCCGTTTCCCCGAAGAGATTCTGCGCGTCAGACGACTGAGAAGCAGTCTGCTGCTGTTGCTGCTGTAGCTGTTGCTGCTGATCCAGGGTCATGAAGGTTTCTTTCTTCTGACATGATGACAGCACCAGAATGGAGCACAGAACCAGTACCAGGCAGAGAATCCTTTTCTTCCACATGATTTTGTTTCCTCCTTTTACGAAGTAAAACTTTTCACTCATCACTCTTCACTCATCACTTTGTGAAGGAAAACTCTGCTCTACATTCATATAGAACGTATCACAGCTGTATCTTCTTCCATCATCGTCCGGGTAAAGTTATAATTCTGAATTCTTAATTCTGAATTACTCGTCTTCCTCTCCGTACAGCGGATGATAAACTCTCCTGTCGAGACTGAAGATCTTTTCGCTGAAGGCTCCGGGAGGCGTTTTATCCGTAACGCTCTTCATGGTATTCATGCGGGCGTCCATGATATCAATCCAGTGCAGCGCTTCCGCTTCCGGAAACATCGGCGGTTTGGGACTGCCGAATTCGCTCTCCCCGTGATGGCTCAGCAGCATATGCTCCAGCAGGATCAGGCATTCCCCGGTTACGCCGGTTTCCTCGGCAACCTTATTCAGGTTGGTAATGCCCCGGACCAGGTGGCCAAGCAGCTGTCCGTCCCGGGTATAATCCGTCACGTTGCCGGTCTGGTCGCTCTTCATTTCATCAATCTTTCCCAGGTCGTGAATGATCACGCCGGCTTTCAGCAGATCACGGTTCAGCCAGGGATAGATGTTCAGCATCGCGTCTGCCAGGCGGAGCATATCCGTGGTGTGATGCAGCAGGCCGCTGCGTTCCGCGTGATGCATCCGCTGTGCCGCGGGGAACCATCTCAGCCGTTCTCCAGCCAGGTTCAGCATTCCCCGGGTCAGCTTTTTCAGGTCCTCGTTCGCAAAACTGTCAATCGCGTCCTCGATATCCCTGAGCATATCCTCCGGCTTTCTCGGCGCGCAGGGAACCAGCACGTTCATATCCACCGGATCGTCGTCCGTACACAGCCGCCATTTCTCAACCCGCAGCTGCAGCCGGCCGTTGTATTCCTGTATCGTTCCCCGAACCTTGATCGGCTGTCCGGCTTCCGGGGTTTCCGCTTCCGGATCCCAGTTCCAGATTTTGCAGTTGATCTCGCCGGTCCTGTCCGTCAGGTTCATGTCCACATAATCGTTGCCTTTGCTGTCCTTCCGCTTCTCCGCGGACCGGATCAGCAGGAACCCTTCATATCTCATGTCCCGCTGCAGCTGGCAAACCGTTAAGTTCTCCATCAATAACTCTCACCATTCATTATTCATTGTTCATTGTTCATTATCCATTAAAACGGCGCATCCCCTGCCGGTCCGTTCTGGTAATCCCTGGCCAGATTGGCAAAGGTGGTATATTCGCTCAGCCAGGCCAGTTTTACTGTTCCCAGTGGGCCGCTCCGCTGTTTTGACACAATGACTTCACCGATGTTCTTGTCTTCGGTTTCTTTGTTGTAATACTCCTCGCGGTGCAGGAACATAACCACGTCCGCATCCTGCTCAATGGAACCCGAGTCACGCAGGTCGCTCAGCACCGGCCGTTTGTCAATCCGGTCCTTATTGGCGCGGCTCAGCTGCGCACAGGCAATGATAGGAATCTTCAGTTCCAGCGCGATCGCCTTCAGCCGGCGGCTGATCTCGCTGATTTCCATGTTCCGGTTTTCCGAACGGCCGTCCGAACGCATCAGGCCCAGATAGTCGATCACGACCAGGTCCAGCCCGTCCTTCTCCATCATCAGGCGGCGGCATCTGGAGCGCAGCTGGGTCGGGGTGAGCCCCGCCGTATCGTCAATATACATCGGGGCATGGGACATCGGCTCCAGGGAGGCCGCCAGCTTGAGCCAGTCCTGCTCAGACAGGGTTCCCTTGCGCACGCGCTGCATGTCCACCTTCGCGTCGGAGCAGAGCACGCGCATGGCAATCTGCTCCCGGGGCATTTCCAGGGAGAACACCGCCACCTTCTTGCCCTTGCGGACGGCGTTGGTGGCCATATTGATGGCGAAGGAGGTTTTGCCCATGGAGGGCCGGGCGCCCACCAGCACCAGTTCGCCTCCGTGGAGGCCGGTGAGCAGGCCGTCCAGGCTGTAAAAGCCCGTGGGCACCCCCGCCACCTGGCCCTTCAGCCGGGCCAGCTCCTCCATCTGGGCGTAGGTCAGGGCCAGCACGTCCCGGATGTGCATCAGGTCCTCGCCGCCGTCCCGGCGCATCACGATATCGAAAATCTGCTTTTCCGCCAGGGACAGCACCTGGGGCAGCTCCTGCTCCTGGGCGTAGCTGGCCTGGGAGATTTCCCCGGAAGCGGCGATCAGCCGCCGCAGGGTGGATTTTTCCGAAACGATGCGGATATAGTCCTTCACGTTGGCGGTGGTGGGCACGAACTGGGTCAGCTCGATCAGGTATTCGATGCCGCCCACGCCGGGCAGCGTGCCGCGGCGGCTCAGCTCCGCGTTCATCGTCACCAGGTCGACGGCGGAATGCTGGTCGGAAAGGGCCTTGGCGGCCTCGAAAATGGCCTGGTGCGCGGGTACGTAAAAGTCATCCTTCACCAGAATCTCAGTCGCCGACGACACCGCGCCGCTGTTTTGCAGCATCGCACCCAGCACCGAGCGCTCGGCTTCGGTGCTGTGGGGCGGGATGGGAGCGAAGGATTGAACCGGAGAGTCCATGCTTGGTTCTCCTTTTTCGTAAAAATGTGTAATACAAGTTAGGAGTGAGGAGTTATATATAGTTAGGAGTTAGGAGTGAGGCGTTAGGAGTTATATAGTGATAT
>JAEEGJ010029090.1_pt1 | contig 10931 bp, 12 predicted proteins | sample 8958761 | NCBI WGS metagenome assembly JAEEGJ01 (sample SAMN16246546, study PRJNA631951) | gut metagenome | biome: gut microbiome; feature: rumen; material: RS-attached | host: Bos | place: Iran: Karaj | collected 2018-10
TGTGGCCGTAAAACCCAGTAAAATCGAGGGCGATTTTCGCAAAAGCCCCTTTGATGTGAATTATCGCAAATCATTTGCGAATTTTTGACGAAGAAAATAGGTCTGATTATCAGATAGTTATAAAAAAATTATTGCTTCAAATCTCAGGATTTGCAATCAAAAATAATAGGCATTTGCGAAAAATTGAGATGAGAGAGCGTAAGTAGTTGAGAATATGAGGTATAAGAGAAATAAGAAATATGAACATTGTTCCAAATCTATAGATTATAGGACTATTCCATTGTCATTCCATTATAACAAGGATTAAGACTAATATTCCAGCACTCTCCAAAGGTTCTTCCAATTCCATTGTCATTCCATTATAACAAGGATTAAGACAAATGTTGTTGAATTACCGGTAATACCAGCTTTTCTATTCCATTGTCATTCCATTATAACAAGGATTAAGACCCAAAGAATACTGTCTCCAGCCATCTTTTTAGATGTATTCCATTGTCATTCCATTATAACAAGGATTAAGACCCATAACGGAGAAGACGATTGCTACAACCATCAATTCCATTGTCATTCCATTATAACAAGGATTAAGACAAGCTTTCTTAAGCACAGAAACTTTTTCCCATATTCCATTGTCATTCCATTATAACAAGGATTAAGACGACTTGTGTCTGACCTTTGCGGTCGACATAGGTATTCCATTGTCATTCCATTATAACAAGGATTAAGACGATAGTCTTCCAACGAGGAAGGACAACAAACAAATTCCATTGTCATTCCATTATAACAAGGATTAAGACGCAGCATTGTCTGTTATTCCACTCACGAGTAATAATTCCATTGTCATTCCATTATAACAAGGATTAAGACGAAAAATAGATCGAACTAAGCATATAATGGCCAATTCCATTGTAATTCCATTATAACAAGGATTAAGACCAGAAAATAACACATCCGATAATTGCTGCTAATGCAATTCCATTGTCATTCCATTATAACAAGGATTAAGACCAAACTCGTATTTCTCAGCCAGCACCTCTTTAGGATTCCATTGTCATTCCATTATAACAAGGATTAAGACTCACCGCGTTCTGCTGATAGAGGAGCTCACAAACATTCCATTGTCATTCCATTATAACAAGGATTAAGACACTCGAGTTTTTGCTCCTCTTCCGCATCTACAGCATATTCCATTGTCATTCCATTATAACAAGGATTAAGACCCAATCTCAATCCCTGGCTGGGGGACGTAGAGCTTATTCCATTGTCATTCCATTATAACAAGGATTAAGACCAATGTTCAATGTCTCACACCGGCGTTCCTGCCAATTCCATTGTCATTCCATTATAACAAGGATTAAGACCAAACAGCATTACCTGCACCGTCAACAGTCTTCTGAATTCCATTGTCATTCCATTATAACAAGGATTAAGACGAGGAATTCCTCTTGTCAAAGGCTGTTTTACTATTCCATTGTCATTCCATTATAACAAGGATTAAGACTGGTAGCTCCTTCATGGTAGAAGGTGTACTTAGTGTATTCCATTGTCATTCCATTATAACAAGGATTAAGACGAATCTGTGCACCTATCACATGTTCTTCATCTTCGTATTCCATTGTCATTCCATTATAACAAGGATTAAGACAAGAACAATATCATTATAAATAAAGTTCTTAATCATATTCCATTGTCATTCCATTATAACAAGGATTAAGACGACCTGATTTTCAGGCACTCCACAGTATCGTCTTTAGGTTGTTCTTAGACATCTTTCAAAATAAGATGCATGGTTTGTTAAAACATTTTTTCTAAATAGGATACGCTTGCCCAGGCTTTGGAATCTCCGTACTTAATTTGGGCAAAACCACCGTGTATTCCATATACTTCCACATAATCGCCCCGATGTAATTGTCCAACCACAGGCGAACCGGTAGAGGGCTCTCGTCTCACATTCAGTGTGGTTGCCGTGCAGCGATACCTGCTTGTCTTTGGTGCGACAAACGAACTGCGGACGGGTTCTTGTTGAACTGCCGGGGCGGAATCCCGGTTGTTATACCATGCAATGCCTATCCACAGACCTATGACAAGCAATAGCGTGAAGGCATTATAGAAGATGTATCTTAACACAACGAGCGCAATAGATACAATCCAGTATAATAATCCCAGGATAATCATAAAGACATAATAGAGTATGCCACCTCCAAAGACGGTGATTAGTGCTGCAACAAGGAAGTTGTTGTTTGACCATACTTCGATGAGGAGGGAAATAGCAGAGACACCTCCGACAATAATGGCAATCCATGCCAAGATCCCAATGATAGTTTCGGTATGATCAGCAATGAAATTACCAATACCTATAACCAGATCATTGAACCAGTCCCACAGAAAGAATGTACTCGAACTGCGGCTGTTCTGATAATGTGTATAGGTATTTACCGGCTCTGTTGAGGAGATGCCAGGATTCCTTAGCCGTCCGTATCTGTCAAACTCCATCTATGTTTAATCCTTCTTTTTGGAGTATGGTACAATGATGCTTGTCGACACCTGCAAAGGATAGGAGAATATCTCTGCATTCTCACCACCTATCTTGGTGTCGTTCGTATTGCATACCAATGTGTATTGTGTTAAATGTGGCAGCAGCCTCTGTGTATAGTTGGGGTTATCCCTGTTCAGGAGGTCAATTGCCAGTTTCATCGCAATGACAGTGACGAAATCAATATCCACGCAAATGCCTGGTTCAAAGGTCACTTTCCTCAGGTCTTCCTCTGTCGTATAGAACCTTCTGTTCTGTGTCACCCTGCCTGATAATACTCCCGTCACTTCAACAAAGTCCTCGTAGGTAGGCATACCACTAGGCAGGCAATAGAAGATTTCTCCGGCAAAGGCCCGCTCCCAACAGCCAATGGACATAAAAGGCATACCTGCCTGCTGGGCAATATTGTTACCATATAAGTCGCCTTCCCTATTGTCAGCTCCACCAATCACGATGGTGTCTGGATTGCAGAAATCATTCAGTTCGTCAATAGGTACACTCTGTATTTGCATGTTGAATGTCCTCACTTCTGCGTACGGATTAATCATGAGGATTCTGTCCCGCAGGGCTTCTGTCTTATACCGACCCACGTCATAGATACCACACTGATGACGACAGATATTGTGATAACCGAAGACATCATGATCAATCAACATAAACCGGCCTACCCCGGCCTTGGCCAGTTCCAAGGCAGCCATACTGCCAACAGACCCGCAGCCGATGAACAATGCCCCTTTCTTCATCATGGCATCCGATTCCAAGATGCCTGTATTTCTTGAGAACACATCCAGTTTCAATGAATAGGGCTCCTGTTCGCATTCAGTCATATCTTCCGTATGGACAAAATGCAGTTTCCCTTCTTTCCAGAATCCAATCACCTGATATGGGCAGTCTTTATGAGCGGGTTCCTTAGTTTTTTCAGGCTTTTTCTGGGCCATCATCTTTCTGAGCCGCTCCACACCATCGGTCTTAACAGCATCCGCCCCATCGTTGGATATCACCCATTTGATTTCTTTCTCATCGAATGGGCAGGTGTCCACGATCTTCCCGACCAGTTCTTTATGTTTGCTGTCAGTAGCAACATCTGTAGGGAGAATATTGTAAAATCTGGTATTCTCCACATAATATCCCCAAAGATCACCAATATAATGGCAGTCTGCCAAAGATGCGGGAAAAGCGATTCTGGGGTTTCTCTTCGTCTGTAGGTTCAACGCCATCATGAATATCTGTTTTAGGTTTGACTTGTTGTTAAATGGTTATGCCTGGAGAGGGCAGATTACTTGTATCTTCATATCTGAGTGCCAACAGATTCTCCGGAATGATGTCACCGTCATCCACAATCCATGGAATAGGTGTGTAATGGACGTCTCTGTCAACGGCAAACATCGAAAGGCGCAGTTGCGGATCACAATTCACCAGTGCCGAGATGGCTCCACATCCTTCAGGAGTGCCATTGGCAAACAGCCTGTTTGTGCCGTCGTCTATGCCGGAGAACGTATCGTAACTGCCAGGATGCCGGTGCCACAGGCCCAAAACCTGTATCTGCTCTTTATATTGCTGTGCCACCACGTTTGCCAGATAGTTTACGAAGCCTGTATCATATTCGAAGTAGGCCAATTCATTGATGGTCTTGATACCTGGCGGGATGGTTTCCACTACAACCCAGATGCCGTTGTCAAGCATATAACCCAGGAAGATGCCTCCCGTCTCAATGGGATTCCTTGCCAGCGTCTCTGTCACGATGGCGTTAAAGGCCCTCTTTGTAAATACCACATATTGTGCTTGCATAGACTAAATGCCGTCTGGTTTGTTGAATGTTTCTTTTGACATCTCTCCTGAGAGGACCAACTCCAAACCCGACAGCCACTTCATGGCCCATGACAGTGTCTGGACAGCAGTAGTCTCAAAAGTCGTTCCATAACTCATGTCTTGTGCACGGGTTGTGCAGAGGTAAGTGCCATCAACAGGGTCACTAAGCAGATGATGGGGCCTCCATCCTAATGCATCAATCACAGTGTTAATATCAGGAGTGATTAAAACCACATGCACAGACCCACCCATCTTTGGAGCAGGATGATCATTGTTGTAGATAGCGGCAATCTCCCAGTCCCATCCGTTATCCAATAGTCCGAGATGTATTTTCCCATGCCAGTAGAGTCTGCCGTCATTCATCTTGTAAAGTTTGAAACGAGGGAAGAATCTGGCCATGATTTCTTTTTCTCCTTGCAATCTCCAAGGCTCACGGTCATACCACTGCTGTACAGCCAGTTTTCCTGGCTGTACAGTGAGCGGATTTCCGCCTTGGTCTGGCAGGTCGCTATCAGGTCCGCCAATCTCAATCGGTTTGCCTTCACGCATCTTCTTTGCCAACTCCTTGCGGATCTTGGTGGCAGCATCATCTGCCCCTAACTTGCCTGGCTCGATAAATAGAGGATCGTTGCCTCCTTGTGTAGGCAGATCGCTATTGGGACCACCGATTTCAACAGGTTTGCCTTCGCGAATCTTCTCTGCTACTTTCTTCCTGATTTTGCTGGCAGCATCTTCTGCTGCAAATCTTCCCTCTGGGATTGTTAGCAACTGCTTTTTCCCTTCCATTTCTTTACGTCTTTAGTTAATAATGTGAATTAATCTCTGATATTGTCTAACACTTGCTTTGCTGCAACAATTTCCTTGAATTTCTGTTCTGCCTCTTTCCGTTCCGCTTCGCTTTTATCTACGTTTCGGTCTGGATGATATTTCAACGACAGTCGTCTGTATGCAGCCTTGATTTCTTCCTTAGTAGCATCGGGCTGTAAGCCGAGCACTCGCAATGCTGCTGTTCTTGGACTGTCCACAACAGGTTTCGTCATATCCAGCAGGACATCTACTTCATCCCGTTGCAGTCCAAGCAGTCCTGCAATGGTGTATAGCCGTTCTTTGCATGTCGGCATGAGTGTATAGCCCCAAATCTCATAGGCCAGACCTAAGTAGAAAGCCAATACTCCCAGTTTCGTTTCATAGTCCGTCCCTGCAAAGTTCACCCCGGCATTCAACAGTTTTGCATCGATAGCATCCTCCCTGCCACTATCAGCCAACATCCTGTTCTGACTCCTCAACGTCTTCAGCACAGCCATTCCGTCTGTCACGGCCTGACCGCCATAGTTCTTTTCAATGAACTGCCTGATGTGTTCAGCAGGGTCTTTCTGAACCCGCTGTCCCTCCGGCCACAGATACGCAGCCATCAGCAGAATATGATATATACGTCCTTCGTTCATTCGTTGGCAAAGATACAAATAAAAAATCACAAATCATACTAAAAGCCCATTTTTTTCTTATCTTTAAACTCATCAGAAATCAAATGACCCATCTCCCCTTTCCAGTTGTACCTTTTATCAGAAGGTTGTGGATCTTTAGCCCAATCATAATAGCCTCTGTTCTCAAGGAACGTTTGCCATTTCGTCCAGTACTCTGAACTTTCAAAATCCCAGATGGTTTCGTTGGTCTGTATGAAAAATTTGTCAATCATATATTATTTCTTTCAGCTATAAACCGATGTTAGTTATTTAGAACGGACCAGGATCTTTCATATCGGTATCGTCGAAACGGGGAAATGGTGGAAAAGAAGGTCGTGTCTGCGATTCTGCTGCCAGTTCTTCTTCTGTCAGTATTCCCATTGCCTTCCGCTCTGAGTATGTGTACACACGAGTAGTATTTCCGTCAGGATCAATAACAAACCAACGCTCGTCAAAGTCCTGGACTTTTGCCAAGCCATTCTCGAATGGAGTGGCAAACCTCCATTTACATGGAATAACAAGTTCTCCTTTGTTGTTAATGATTCCATATCTGTCCTCATCGTCACTCACAACGGCAAATCCCCCTTCAAAGCCCAAGGCTAAATTCCAAATGCAAGGAATCACTAAATCTCCTCTTGTATTGACGTATCCGGCTTTGTTGTCTTTATCTGCAACGACAGCATATCCCTCATGGAACTCATCGATAAAATTCCATTCACACGGAAGGACTGTCTGGCCGAAGACATCTATAAGTCCCCATTTCCCGTTCTCCTCGAATTTGATCGGCTCTATAGCATAGAGGTCTGCTAATTTCGAAAACTCGTGAGCATCGTCTGCTGTAAAATGCTTTAAGCCATCGGCCAATTGTGCATCATTCAGTTTGTCCACATACACATTCAAGGCATCTGCTATCTCCTGCCATTTCTCTTCGAGAACCATTTGGCCCATTGAATAGTCATACATGATGATCTTATCAACTGCGACTTGGAAATCAGCAAAGAATTCCACAAACCAGCGCAAATCGGAATCATCGTCTATTTGCTTGGCAATCTCAAGCAGGACATCACTCTTTACTATATTATCCGTTATCTGTTCTTTGTACCTGCCAAAATGATCCTGCATATATAGCATACAAGCAAGAATATCATCAAAAAGTAGAGAAGCAGTTACCGCAGAACAATAAGGCACCACATCCTCGAAATCAACATGCACAATTTCCTGTGGTTCTTCTCCATACCTTTCACATTTTACCCGATATCTGGGTATAAATGTCTTGACCAAATGATACAGATATGCACCAGGAAAAATATCCACATTCCCACTCTTTTCCAAATTCTCTTTGGAAAAAGCCAATTGCAGCCCATCAAATAATGGAGTTGCATAATAGTCGTATTCTTTGAATTTCTTTAATGCTTCTTCTGTCATTCCTTTCGATATTCAACAATGCTTGTGAATTGTAGTATTACCATATATTTTAGACTTTTCGCAGGCAAAGATAGCAAAAAAAGTATAAAACCATCATCCTTTTACATTTTTTTTGTAGTTTTGTGCCAGTTATGAAACTATATATGAACATACTAACCGTAAAAGTCATTTTCATATGAGCTTTTTTGTTAAAATATACAAAATATTTAGCAAAAGCGATAGAAAAAGGGGGTCATTTCGTAGCTTTGAAGCATCTCCTTGAAAATAAGGATAAAATTACTAAATTATATAAGAGCAAATGAAAAGAAATATTGTCTACAACTTTTATCTTACAGGTCTTTTACTGAGTGGGTTTTGTGTTAATGCAATATCAAAACCAAAGCCAAAAACTTTTGAAAGAAATCTTCTGATACTTTTGCTGTTTTTTTCTTTCTCTGTTTACGCAAATGCTCAGGAAAATAAGTGGTATCTCGTAATGGATACTGAGCAGTATATTGAAATGAGTAGAGTCTGGTCCCTGGTTGCTACCGACACAGAGGACACCTTTTCTATCCTGGATTTTCAAGGCAATATCTTAGCCGAGGATGTTTTGAAAGCAACTTTTTCCCTATTGGATCCAACAGGGATTAAGGAAATAAAAGTACAAGGAAATGAGCTTTCAAGCCTGGTTAATAATGTTCTCACACTGATTGGCGTTGAAGGAAAGGTTTCCCGTTCGAAGAAGTCGATGAGAACCGCTTCGGCATCCATTATGACCAGTTCACGAAACGTCTGTACATTCCTATCATGGTTCATGAAAAATGGGAGTCGTATGAGAGCTGCCCGCGTTACTCAGGACGATTTGATGTACTGCAATTCAACGGCAAGGAATTCGTGCCTGCCGGGACTGATGGCGCTTGGTGGCTGAATAAGGAATTACGCAACTACAAACGTACCGTCAGCAATCGTAAGACCACTGACGGCATTGAGCAGGTCGACTTGATGCCCGACGGCTCTCTCCGCCGCGCTTTCTGGAAGGGTGCCAAGACGCTCGATGACCTCCGCAAGAAACCTGACGAAATGAATACAAAGGTAAGCATTCGGTAAACTAGGGATAGTCAAAATTCGTCTTCAGCCTTTCTGGATCTCTTCGTAGAATGTCTGTTGCGCAGTGCGAAGCATATTGAGGCCACGGGGAACAATGTCGGCAAGGACAGGGGTGCTATCTACTAACACTTCAAAACCTACCCATACGGCCTCGGGGAAGGGAGTGTAGGCTTTCACTACTTTGACGGAAGAGTTCGTTTCGTTTAATGCACGGAGTACGGCCTCACGATTTTCGTCTGTCACCTCAAAAATGTTGGGCATCATCAAACGGAAATACTGGTCGTCTTCTTTGTCATAGAAGAATGCAAAAGTACGTCCTTCGCATTTAAAATCAATAGTGTACTCATCTTCTTTGGGGCAATATCCTTCTTCCCGAAGGTACTGCAGCATCATTTCTTTTAAATTCATAATACTCTTTTTTAAGTTATAAAAACGTTACTGTATAAATCCTATTTTAGGGCGACTGTTTCTAGTTTCCGTATCTTCCATCTTCTGACGAAGATTCTCGTATGAGTTAATAACCTCCTTGCTGATGGAAGGACGGATACTGCCAATCGTCGTCTCTAACAACTGCTGTGTTATCAACTGGTCACTGAAAGCTGCCCCCATCGCTGCATCGTTGACGATATAAGCAATATCACTGGCGATATAGCCTTCAGTTAACTCGGCCAGGTGTTCAGCATCTATCTCTCCACATGGACGACCCTCGAGATGCAATTTGAACATCTCCTTTCGCGCCTCAGTATCAGGCATGGGTACATATACCATCTTATCTATGCGTCCTGTTCTCAAGACTGCGGGATCAATCATGTCAGGCCGATTACTGGTGGCAATCACAAAAATGCCTCGTTGTGAACAATTGTTCAACTGGCTCAAGAATTCATTCACCTCGCCAGCCTGATGTTCTGCCCCCCTATTCGAACGATTGGGGACAAAAGCGTCGAACTCATCGAAACAGATAACGGTAGGTCTACTCTCCTCAGCTTTCTTAAAAAGATCGGCGATTTTTCCCTGTGAGCCATGAATGTAGATGCTACCGAGGTCGCTTGCTTTTACAAGCATGAAGTTAAAGCCCGCTTCTTCTGCGAACTTCTCGGCAAAGAAACTCTTACCACAACCAGGAGGGCCATAGAACAACATACCATTGGGTGGCAAGAGCTTATACTTCTCGGCTTTCTCCTTGTCCCTCAGGATGAAGATCACCTTCTGGGTCAGCATCTGTTTCAGTTCGTCCATGCCGGCAATATCCTTAAAACCATTGCCTTTGCCTTTCTGAACATCCACTTTTGCCTCGGTAAGCTGCTTATCTTCATCAGTAGAGTTATTGCCTGTTTGCTGATTGGACAAGTTTTGTTGTTTGGGTTGTTCCGGTTCCTCCACCTTTTTGGGATTCTGCAAATCATCCAAGAGGATGTCAACATCAGCATATTTGCAAGTTCCATTGACACACAAGCCTTTCATCAAGACACGTTTGATGCCTTCATCCACATTCAGATCATCTAGATTCAATGGGGTCTTGCGGGCTTCCTTGGCAATAGCGATACGTTCTTTCCGAACTGAACCTTCCGGAAACTCTACATCCCAAGGAATACGGTTCGTCAACATTGTGTAGAATAAAGCGACTGCAGAAAATAAATCCGTGGCATTGTTATACATTCCCGCGAATGTGGTATTCGACTGGTAACGCTCGTCCAAGTCAGAGGTATCAAAATAGGGGGAGCCACCAACATATTTGGATACATGGCTCATATCAATCAATTCGGCAGAGCCACCTGTTTTCTCCGACAACATGATGTTACGTGGTGTAATGTCATTATGGAAGAGATTGCGCTCATGCATAAATTTGAGGCCTTCGAGCACATCCTTCAGGATTCTAATAGCCTCATCTACCGACAGTGCTCCTTCACGTTGAAGTTTGTCTGCCAACAATTCACCACTAAAGTAGTTTGTGACGACATATTCACACTCCCCTACTGCATCGTCCAGATGAACACCTTGCTCCACATAGGAAATGATATTCTTATGGCGGAGTTTTGCCAAGACATCAATGCTAATCACTTTATGATTCTGATTCAGCATTTTCTCTGGTGTATTCTTGAGAATAAAGAGTTTCAGGAAGAAAGGTTCCCCCTTCTCGTCTTCTACACGATACGTTTCGCAATAGTGATTCTCTTTAATGAGACGAATCACCTCATAATTGCTTATCTTTTGATTACTGGTCAGTATTGCCATATTTTTTAGTTATATGGTGCAAAGATAGTCATTTTTTACAAACAAAACAAATTTCGACCACAATATTTTCTTCAATCACTATTGATAATCAAAAAAAGGTCCCCGGCTTGGATGTCGAGGACCTCAATAATCACGCAATCATGCTCTTGACATCGCGGACGACCTTGATGGGAGCGGTGTATTCACGGATGAACTGACCGTCGGCCACCTCGAAGACATAGATGGTTTTGGCGTTCTTCAGTTCGGCGCTGGTCTGGGAAGAAAGGTTCTTGAGCTTGACAGCGTTGGTCCAGGAGTGGAAGAGCAGAGCGGTGTCGCCACCGTCACAAATCAACATCGGACCGTCGGGCTCGCTCATTTGGGGGTCAATCACTAAGATAAGA
>JAEEGJ010029095.1_pt1 | contig 10929 bp, 13 predicted proteins | sample 8958761 | NCBI WGS metagenome assembly JAEEGJ01 (sample SAMN16246546, study PRJNA631951) | gut metagenome | biome: gut microbiome; feature: rumen; material: RS-attached | host: Bos | place: Iran: Karaj | collected 2018-10
ATGGAAATCATCCGTCATGCAATCGAAATGGCCTAAAAACTAAAATCATTGCTGAAAGAAAAAGGTTACCGCTTCTATCTGGAATCGCCAACAAACCAGCAATTTATAATTCTCAACAACGAACAGATGAGCAAACTGGCACAAAATGTATGCTTCAGTTTCTGGGAGAAATACGACGACAACCACACTATTGTTCGCTTTGCCACAAGCTGGTCAACTACCGATGACGATTTGAAAGAATTGGAAAAGGTACTGTAAAAACTATTGGCGCTAAATGTAAGTTCGCTTGTGCGAAACATTAGCAGATTACGGACAGCAGTCTTCACAACGCTCCCCATTTCGTATCGCGTGTTACGACTAGCTTCCGAAATGACTACTTTTTCACCGCCCTATTCAATATCTCCAGCAAGACTTATGCATGAAAGATATTTCTTTTAGCATGCAAATGTTAATGTTATTTCATCCGCGAATAGCAGTCCTTGAAATCCTTGAACCGCTCCATCCAGTGGCGTTCGCGTTCGCGTGTGAACTCGTCGCGCTCGATGGTGGAGTAGTCGTCGAACTGATGCAGAATCTGGAAATTGCCGTCGTCGTGATGCTGTGCGGCAGTGAGTTCGGCAAGCGGTGAATCGGGTTGCTGACCGATGTGATGTAGTTCGTACGGGTCGCCATTCTCGTCGTGAGGTGGGTAGCCTTCGCCCATAAGGTCGGCATTGCACCAGTCCCAGTATTCGGGATGCTTGCGTCCGTACCAGTTGCGGCAGTTGAATGCCTCGCCGACGATTGTCGGATTAAGCATGGCTGCCTTGCCGTTGACGCGACCTTCTTTCAGCCCTGCCGAAATATACACCTTTGCTTCGTTCATGTCGCGAATGTAGTCAACTATTGCCGACGACCAGCCGGTGCGAAGCTTTAGAACCATTTTTTCTGATAACGATAACATAAAGTTGATTTACGATTTACGATTTTAGATTTACGATTTTTGCTGACAAGATGCAAAATGATTTACGATTTACGATTTCTCTCTTCTCTGTCATGCTGAATTTATTTCAGCATCTATTACTAATATTATTCATTTTTCTATCGGATCCTAAATTATGTAAACAAATTTGCTATTCCGACCACCACAAGTGCAATAATTGCGATAATTAAAATTCCAAGCACTATCAGAACCCATTTGATGCCCTTGACAATCTTTGCAAGGTGCTCGTTGGATTCTTTGAGGTACGACTGGATGAGATTTAAACCGCCCGTTACTGTAATCAGTATATCGTCAACCCATCCTGCAACGGGAATGACATCGGGCAAAATATCAACTGGCGATATGGCATACAATACAGCTATTACGCCCCAAATCCACGCACCAACGTGCGATACTTCTCTTTTTTCTAAATCTTCTGACATATCTATTTCCATTCTTCCATTTGTTTCCAAATATCTTCGTAAGTTGACTTGCTCAGGAACGACATGAATCCCCACGGCATAGTCCTTATGCTCTGGCAGTGTGGACAAGGCTGTGGAACCGAAAGCACAGTGGCGTTCAGTTCAATATCGTCTGCGCGAAATTTTTCGCCACATTCGGTACATTTGAATATTCTTTTTCCTCTAATCATAATTCGTGCGTTTTTAAATTCATTGCAAAAATAGCACTCCAAATTGCCAAAAAGTGGCAATCGAGAAAATAGTTTCAGGAAATTTCCAAGAATATACGATAGCGTGGTGACAACCCTGTTTTATATTTGCAACCACCATTACAGTAACGACATTACATATCCTCAAGCGAAAGTCCCACGAACTCAATATTCCAATTGCGGTGCTTGGCGACTATGTCAACAGCCTTGTCCTTTAGTGTATTAAGGTTTATTCGTTTTGCTTGTCGCTTACATTCGGCTACGACCAAATGCTTGTCAACTTCGTTAACTGCAATCATATCTATTTCATTACCACCACCTTTCCAATAGTTTGTAACAATGTTGTAGCAGCCCTTCTCGGCATATAGCTGATGAAAATAACGCTCAAGCACAAATCCCGAAAATGTATCATAGTCGGCAAATACCTTGTCCTGCACATATTCAAGATTACCAATCTCAATGGCGCTACGATACTTATGAATAAATCTAAACCAAAATGTCAGAAAGTTATCACGAATAAAATATTTCACATTGTGGGTGTTTGGCGACTGCATATAGGCTCTGTGCCGATTCAACAGGTTGTAGTTTTTTTCTAGTTTGTCAAGGTAACCGCCTGGTTCAATTCCAGTAACATTCTTGATGTTGCCACGTTCCGTATTTCCATCTGCAATTGCCTGAAGTATTGAAAAATAATTGGAATATTCCTTGCCAAATTCATCGCGAAGCATTTCGTAGCCTTCGGTGATGAAATACGACCCGAACGAAAAAACCGAACGAATCATATCGTCTTTTGTAAAAGCATTGTCCATAACCAATTGCTCGACATACTTTGCAACACCACCAGTGAGCATATAAAGCGTAAGAAGGTCATCGGAATTATAGTTTGGGTTTCCATCTGCAAGTATCTCTTTCAAGGTAGATATCTTGAAAGGCTTCAAATTTATTCGACAGGTTGCCCTGCCATATAGAGGTTCCGAGGAATCGTCGAAAATCTTTGTCATCATCGAGTAAACCGAACCGCAAAGCACAAGATTCAGCTTGCTGTCGTCCTTATTGGCATCCCAAATATTCTGGATGTCGGAAAAAAGGGCAGGATTGGCATAGTTTAGATTCTGAAATTCGTCGAGCACCAATGTGAAGTTAATGCGCTTGGATAGGTTCATTATCGCATTGAAAAGTCGCGAAAACGATGAAAAATCTCCAATATCCTCATTCAGTACATAGCGCACATTCTCGCAAAGTTCGGCACAAAGCATGGCTTCGCTCTTGCGTGTTACAAAGAAGTAAACGAAAGGAATCTCGGCAAACGAATGCCTTATCAAAGATGTCTTTCCTATCCGCCGTCTTCCAGTTACTACTGTCATCTGCGCGTATTTTGCCGACTTCTTTTCAACACCTTTCAGAGTCTCTGTCTCTATCTCTCTGTCATAAAACTTCATAATTTACAATATTTTACAATTGCAACCGCCGTTACTGTAACCGCTGTTACAATTTGGTTGACGATGCAAAAATATTATTTATTATTGAAATGAGGCATAGAAAAAATCAAAAAAATTGAAAGTGAAGGATATGCAACTATTTTTAAAATAACTTTTCACACACTATCACAACAGCAAGCGTAATGACAACCAATGGTGCTAGTCCTATCACTATCCACTTGATGCGCTTAATAATCTTTGCAAGTGCTTCGTTTTTCGGCATCAGGTACGACTGGACAAGGTTGATGATGCTTATTACCACTACAATTATATCGTCCATCCAGCCGTATGGGGTGATGATGTCCGGAATGAAGTCCAGCGGTGCAATTGAGTACAATACGGCTATCGCAATCCAAAGCCACGCGCCTGCGTGTGGCGAAACGCTCTTTCCTCTCGATAAAGTTTCTGTTTTGTTAGTCATAATCTTTGTTGTTTTTAGTTTGAGAGGACAAAGGTATGGGTGGAGATTGCCAAAAGGTGGCAGAGAGGGGAAAATTGAGGAAAGTTGGGTGAACTTTCCTCCAAAAAATATGTTACATATATTCACCGCTAGTTATTATTGTCGAATAATGTCATTAAACAAAATTTAGAATCACCTTGCTTGGCATATAAACATTCCCATTCGTCTTCATCAGGAAAAGTTTTTTTCCCATATACATCTGTTCTACAAGCAGACAATAAAATATCACAATTATCTTTTGCGCTTTGTTTTACTGCATTTTCCATAAATTTAACTTGGTCACCAGCTGTATTTATGCAGATTTTTTTAGCCCCAAATTCGACTATTGCAATAAAATCATTGGGATTCTCACCGACTTGCTCTTTTGCCCATTCATTTGCTCCCATTTTTAACAAGACTTTGTAAAAATTATTAAGGAATGTTGTTTTCCCAACACTCTCATTACCGATAACAAGAATTTTATTCATACTTAATTTGTTTATGTTATTAAATAATATACTACTAATTTTATACGACTATGCTATTTCATGAACATCCTTTATAAGAGACCTAGTTCTTTCAAGTAATCTCCGGTATTCTTCGTATTCGTCTTGTTTTGATGTTACCATTTCATTAAGGTCATTGATATTACTATCTATTTCAGATATTCTTGCGTTATAGTTTTCTTCAATCCAAGTATTTGTATTTTTATCAAATTCCATGTCGATAGCCTTTGCTGCTTCATCAAACGAATTTCGTATGTCAGCACGAGCTTCGCGCAATTGTTTTTCTGCTTTCTCCTCCTGCTTGTCGGATATTATTTGAGATATGACACCAACCACAGCACCTATAGCTCCTAATGCCATACCAACTTTCCCAATTTTCCCTGAAATTTTAACAGCTTCCCATGGTTTAAACTTATGTCCGAAAAAATGTCCGACTGCTAAAACAGCCTTATGTGTATGCGAACCAGAATACGTACCTAATTTAAATATAGAAGACCAACCCGTTCCTGCATTTGCGCCTTTTGACACTCTTGACAGCCAGGCACCAAATTCCTTCACATAAGTTGCTCCCTTCTGTACTTTTTGTGCTTTTGCTGGGTCAATATTTTGTTCTGCAAATTTTCTTTCAATAACAGCCTTAAAGTCTTTTGCAAAAGTAGAATTAGCCAATTCTTCAATTTGATTAGAAAGTCTACTGTTTTCTTCTGCTATCAACAAGCCCAAATCGTCTTGTATTCTTGTACAAACGTTATCCACCTCACTGTATCGCTTGCTTATTTCGCGATTTATTTCATCCACATTACACTCGGTAGATAGCTCGTTTGCAATTTCGCTACCCCACCTTGTTATTTCCTGTGTATATTTCCGAACTAAATTATATGCCTGATTCTTAACATTTTCTTTCGATTCGGCAAGGATTCCTCTCTGCTTGTTCAGTAGATATACGGCACCATCAACGCACAAATCTCCAGACTTGAATTCAGACATTGCGTTTGACAGCAATTGCTCGTTTCTATAAATAGAAGAAGTACAACGACCTATAAGGTTCTTATCTTTAATAAAACGATTAATATTTGCATAAAAATTCTCGAACCCACTTTGTTTGATAAGGTACTCTCTCTCAGATGGATCAGTTTCACACATTGCATCATTATATGATTCTGCATCAATAAAACTTACATACAAATCTTCTGGAGTATAGTTAGGGGAAATCACTGGCAACAAGTTGTTTTTAATGAATATTTCCTGACCTTGAGCATCATTACCATATTCAGATGATTCCATTTTGTTGACGACAAGCATCATTTCATGTCCCTTACCCTTTTCTATTAAAAGTTTACGAAAATGATTTCCGAGATGGTCGCTGAATCCTTCTGCGGTTATTACGAACAAAATCAAATCTGCTTTTGATATTGCATCGTATGTTATTTCATCATGGTCTGGATGTTTTTGAGTGTGAACACCTGGAGTATCTGTAATATTTACTCCATTCCATTCCAAGGTTGTACATTGGTTAGTAGTAACGCCCTGACCAACCTTGAGCTTTTTGCCTGTCATTATTGATATAATTGTCGATTTACCAGCGCTGTATTGTCCTGCAAATACAATATTTATCTTCTTGTCCTTATCAACGAATTGAGAGGGAACATCTTTGGACATAGCCCGTATCACATCATTTTTAGACTTCAAAAACATTTCATTTGTCGTCTTAAACAAATCAATGCTTTTGCTACTAATTTGTGCAAATTTAATGTCAGTTTTCATTGTTTCTTGGTATTATGTGAATGTTTAAAATTTGTTGTATAAGAATAATATTGTCTTTTTCCTCTTGAGTGTAATCCTTGTTTTGAATAAAAGCGACTAAGTGTCCATTATCTTCAATGTTCTTAACAAACACACTTGTTTTTATCTTAAAATAACTGAATAATTTTCTAACTTGATATTCTTCTGGTATGCCAATATTGGATTTGTAGGCTTCTACTATTTCGTTATTGCCTATTTTCTTTGCAATTTCAGTTTTTATTGCATAAGGAATCGATATGTTATTCATAACAATTACAATTTTCTTGCTCGGAATTCTAGCAACCTTTATAATGTTGTCGATGTATTTTTGTGGTGCGTTTATTTCACTCATTATATTCGTAATGATTTTTGTAGATACATCAACGTGGTTTTGGGAATACCCCAAAGCTAAATCTCTTTCCGAATTTGTCAGTGTCAACATGCTGCTAGACATCATTCTCAAACGATTGTACGCAATACTTTGTATTCCATCTTTAATATTTTCATGATACCATTTTGTAGCAGCTCCGTGCGCTTTCTTATTCATTGCATCAACCTGCTTTCGCAACTTATTTGTTAATAAGCGCCGATTTTCGCGCAATTTTTTCTCTCTTGAATCGCTAAGCCATGAAAAAAAGCTAAATAAAGCTCCAACCCCCATAATTACCCACCCAATAGGACCGGATGCTAATCCAGCAAAAAAACCTCCAATACCTAACGTTGCAGAAATCCATCCATTAACTTTTTTCCAATTAGTTATTGAAAAATCTCCATTGAACTTTGCATTGAAACTAAATGAAAAATTCATTTCTTGTTGCAAGTCACGGAATATATTTTGAATGTCGGTTTCACACTTTTTGTATATTTTTTGTAAACTCTTTTCTAATTTCCCATTTATATCAAACCTTTCAACTAACTGATTCCAAGCATCTCCAGGATTTCTGTCTTCAGCATGGTCTTCTGCGAAGCCATCTATTTTGTTCGCTAGCTGTACAAATATAGCGTCAATATCACTATGCATATCATTGTAATATGAATAATTAAAATCCTTTTGCCACGAAGAAAAAGCTTTTATTTTATCCCTTACGACAAGAGACTGATTATAAGAACTTGTACTGAAATCAAATAATGCTACGGATTGTTCATATAATGGAACATCAATAATTGACAGAAAACATTTCTGGCGATAAAATTTACCATTGTGTACTATTTCATTAATAATAGCCTTCTCCACATAGCCAAATCGACTAAAATATTCAAGTTGTTTGCTTTTATCCTTGTATTGTGGTTGCTGTGAATAGAATTTGGCAAGAAGATGAGTTACAAGAAATTTGACTTTTTCGTTTGGAAGTTCAGTCTGTATGAATTTATTAAATTGTTCGATAAGTTCGTCAAAATTCATCTTTTCCGCAAGCCTCTCCTCGCTAGATAGAAACCTTCTTAGTTTGTGTTCATCATTTATCGACTCCTTGTAATTACAAATGCAAACCATTGGCTTATCTTTTTTCTTTAGCTTTACAAGCCAATCTGCTTCAGTCCCTTCTGGCTGCCCGCCAGTAATTAGAAATATTATAAGGTCTGCATATATCGCCGATGCCTCCGCTATTATTTCGTCATCTTTGCCGTCGTATGCTTCAACTCCAGGGACATCAGTAATTGTCATTCCTTTCCACGTATATGTGCGAATATCCCTTGTTGTTCTTTGACCTCCATGTCCCATCGATTTACCATCCCCATGAGTGAGAATTTCCATTAGAGTACTTTTCCCTGTCATAGTTCGTCCGAAGAGAGTAATATTGAACGTTGATGTCTGTTGTTTCTTTATTTGTAGATTGCGTTCAGTTTCGTCGCATTCAGACGAAAAACCTGTTTGGACTTTTAAAAGTTGCTCTTGAACTTTGCTTACAAGATTGCCATCATTTACATTATATTTCTCAAGTTCTCTTTTGCAAGATGATATTATTTTTCCTGCCGATTCAACAGAACGGCGGATGTCCTTCATATATTTGCTAGCATCCTTATATCCTTGTTCTGCTGCTTTGGCTGATTCCTTTAGAACTTTCTGAAGCTCTTTGTCTTTATTTTCCAGATTAACTTTTGCCATATTTGTAATTAATCATTCCAATCCTTAAAAAATTTGAGCGTGTTCCAACTATCCTTCATTTCGGTTGGAAAGGCTCTGGAAAACCCGTAATCGCAAAAAGAAGAAAGCAGTCCACGCCCATAATAGGTCGCGTACGGTTTTCGGACTCTCTGCGCGATTACTCGTAAAAAGCTTCCAGACTTCTTCCAATCGGCAAAGCACGCCAAAACGCACTCGTTATATTTTCCACAAAGATAAAGATAATTTACGATTTACGAAGTACAATTTGCGATTTTTTTGACCAGTCGGGATGTCAAACAGCCTTGCAGAAGACCAGTCGAGCTGTCGGGCTGCAAGCCTGTTAGCCTGTTAGCCACTCATCACATATCAGCCATATCAAGCATCAACAGTTCGGGGTGCTGCAAAAAATAGTAACCGTCATTACCGTAACCACGGTTGCGATAAGTTTTATTACTGTGATAACACATTGGTATCAAACAAGTAATAGCTTCTCAAAAGAAGCAGTCCACGCCCATACCTTCCAAAATCCTGCTGCAACTACTGGCACATTTCCAGAATTTTTCCAACCTGCAGATATTCCAAACGGTATGCCTAGCGCGGACTGCCGTTGCCCCAAGGACAACTGAGAAAAACAAATGTTTGAACAGCAGTCTCACAGGCTGACAGGCTAACAGTAGAACAGCCCAGCCTGCCTAGACAGGTCTTCTTTAGCCATCAAATCAGCGTAGCCATTGTAAAGACGTGCCATGGCGCGTCTCAACAGAAACGGCTTTAGCCATTGAAACGGGCATAGCCCATCAAACATGAAACAGCGCAGCGAGAACGGCGAAGCCCTCAACGAAGTTAAACGGCGTCTGCCATTGAAACGGGCGAAGCCCCTACGCTGTTATCTTTTCCGTCCTTTTGCTGTTGCTCGCCTGCAATTCCTTGCCTCGCTTGTAATCTTCGTGGGCTTTCTTGGCAAGCGTTCCGCCTGCAACCACCGCTGCTATTGCTGCCAGTGCCTTTAGACCGGCTTTAATGAAATCAGAACTCATATTCAAATGTTTTTAATCGTTAATAATAATTTGAGTCTTAATCTTGTGATAGAAGTCGCGGCAGTATATGAAATCGGTTATTGCGAAATTTGTCCTTAAGAACAAGTCGCTGAATTGCCTGATTAGATGCAGGTCCTTGGTCAGTTTTTCGTCGAGACCATAATTCCAATTATCGTTATACACTTTTAGCGTGTTGTTCATTCCGACGAAATCGTTGAAACTTTCGTTTGGATTGAAACAATAGCCTACGCCCCACTTGTACTGATGATTCCAGCAAGGTTCGCACAAAGCCGACCATAGTTCTTCGCAGTCGGCATGCTGTACCGGATGCAGTGTAGGGTATTCGTGAGCTAAAAAACACCGTGCATCAATTTCGACATCTTCGCCAAGCGCCTTGTTGGCTTCGAAAACAAGGCGAGCTTTCTCGTAAGTCGTCCGCAAAGCATCGCGCAACGCCTCATTGAAGGCGACAATGTCAGGCAATATCAGTTCTTGGTGCTGCAGTATATTATGGTCGATTATGTTCTTTCGCATTTCCAGCAGGTAGCTAATGTTTTCGGCATCGAAAGAGGATTCGTGGAATCTGATTATTTCTTTCTCGATTTGTTGCAACGAATAGTCCTGCAAAATTTCCTGTATTTTTCTCGAATCTTCCATAATTATACTGTTTTATTATACTGTCGCAAATATACTAAAATCAATAAATTGTTTTTGTATCTATATATTCTATCGACTTTTAGTTTCGTCGTCATCGCAGAACAGGTCAACAATTCCGTCGATAAGATCGGAAACAAAATTTCCTGCCGCCTTGCCAACTGCCACCGCTGGACCTACGCCTTTCTCAAATGGCTTCATTTCTTCGGGAAACTTTCCTTTCGTCAGGTCGTAATTTTCCCATTTTTCTAAATCCTTTTCCATAGTAGTCTGTTTTTAATCGTTATTGTTTTATTTTCTCCCCCTTGCTGTTGTAAACAGTAGTATATCCGTTCTTCCTCACGACGAATGTGTCGCCCGAAACGGAAACAATATCGCCCACTGTAGTGGAAATCGATTTATACTTGTGGCCTTGCATGTCATACAGGTCGTAGAACCCGTTCTTTACCACGATGAAGAACTTGCTGCCATGTCCTACCAAAGTTCCAACATAGTCGCCAACGGCTTTAACCTCCGCATTTTTTTCGTTGTAGATGCGGTAGAAGTGGTTTTTATTCTCGATGTGTGAGATACTTTGCGAGAATGCTGTGGCACATATTGCCACGAACATCAGTAATACTAATAACTTTTTCATTTTCAATTAAGTTTAAATGTTTATACTCTTGTTATTCAATAATTTATCTTTACGGTAATTTCGTGATAAAAGTCACGGCAATAGATGAAATCGGTTATGGCAAAATTGCTTTTCAGGAATATTTGACTAAACGGGAGGGTCAAGTGCAAATTCTTGGTAAGTTCTTCATCGAGACCTGCGTTCCAATTCTTCGTCCAAATATCCGAGTCATGTTTACAACGACTACGCTTGCCTATTAAATCGTCGAAACTATCGTATGGACTTACCACCCAACCAGCCACGCAACTATCCCAACCAGCATATTGAGAATTCCACAATGCCCACCAAAGTTCATCGCGGTCGCTATCTTGCAGCGGATGCAGTTTAGGGTAGTCTTTACCTAAAAGGCACTTACCGTCGACTTCTATGTCTTCGCCAAGGGCTTTGTTGGCTTCGTAAACAATGTGATATTTTTCGTAAGTTATCCGCAATGCCTCAATCAGTGCGTCGTTGTAGGCAATTATGTCGGGCAGAATCTCCTCCTGATGCTGAAGCACATTATGGTTGATTATGTCCTTTCGCATTTGCAGCAGGTAGCTAATGTTTTCGGCATCGAAAGAGGATTCGTGGAATCTGATTATTTCTTTCTCGATTTGTTGCAACGAATAGTCCTGCAAAATTTCCC
>JAEEGJ010029096.1_pt1 | contig 10928 bp, 8 predicted proteins | sample 8958761 | NCBI WGS metagenome assembly JAEEGJ01 (sample SAMN16246546, study PRJNA631951) | gut metagenome | biome: gut microbiome; feature: rumen; material: RS-attached | host: Bos | place: Iran: Karaj | collected 2018-10
ATCCATCGACGGCACACTGGTGCCTTTCTTCTTCGAGGAATACCGTTTCCGCACCGACGAGACCGTGCTCGTGAAGTTCGCCGACATCGATACCACCGACGATGCACGCCGACTGACAGGGAGCGATGTGTACTTCGAGCGCAGCAAGTCGCAGGCAGAGGAGAGCAACGAACTGTCGTGGGCAGAGATTGTCGGATTCAATGTCGTCGATATTTCAGCAGGCAATATCATCGGAAAGGTGGAGAACGTCAACCTGTCAACAATTAACACCCTGCTCGAGGTGCGCAGCAGCGAAGGGAAGGAGATTCTCATACCTGCCGTCGATGAGATAGTAATCAGCGTCGATGCTCACAAGAAAGAAATCGCAGTAGCACTGCCTGACGGACTGCTCGAGATTTGATATAGTGAAAAAACTGATAGTTTAGAAGTTAAAGAGTTCGGCCCATGAAACAACAGATATGCATACTCGGATCCACTGGTTCTATTGGCACACAGGCACTTGATGTCATCCGACAACATGCCGACCGCTACGAGGTGTATTGCCTCACTGCCAACAACCGCGTAGAACAGCTTGCCCAGCAAGCCCGTGAGTTTAAACCGGCTGCCGTGGTTATTGCCAACGAACAGCACTACCAACGACTTACCGAACTGCTTGCCGACGAGCCCGATATAAAGGTCTATGCCGGACGCGATGCCCTCTGCCAGATTGTAGAGGCCGACCCTATCGACATGGTGCTCACGGCAATGGTGGGATTCTCTGGTCTTGAACCAACCATACACGCCATCAAGGCGCGAAAGAAAATCTGTCTTGCCAACAAAGAGACTCTCGTCGTTGCCGGAGAGCTGATAACCCAGCTTGCCACACAATACCATGTGCCGATATTACCCGTCGACAGCGAGCACTCAGCCATATTCCAGAGCATCGTGGGCGAAGGCGACAATGCCATATCTAAGATTCTCCTCACCTGTTCGGGCGGTCCGTTCCGTCTGCTCACATCCGAACAGATGGCCACAGTATCTGCTGCCGATGCCCTGCGCCACCCAACTTGGGACATGGGAGCGAAGATTACCATCGACTCAGCCACGATGATGAACAAGGGCTTCGAGGTGATCGAGGCGAAGTGGCTCTTCGGCGTCGAGGCCAGCCAGATACAGGTGCTGGTGCATCCGCAGAGCATCATCCACAGCGCCGTGCAGTTCCAGGACGGTTCGGTGAAGGCGCAGCTCGGAGTGCCCGACATGCGGCTGCCCATCCAGTATGCGCTCTCGTTCCCACGGCGCTTGCCTCTCAGCGGCAACAAGCTCGACCTCTTTGCAGCGCAGAAGCTGGAGTTCTTCGAGCCCGACCTGGAGAAGTTCCGCTGCCTCGCCCTGGCTTTCGAGGCCATCCGTCAGGGCGGCAACATGCCCTGCATCGTCAATGCCGCCAACGAGGTGGTCAACCGGGCCTTCCTCGAAGACCGCTGCTCGTTCCCACAGATGGCCGACATCATCGCCGCGACCATGCAGCGCGTGCCCTTCTCCAACACGCCCGACTATGATGTCTACGTACAGACAGATGCAGAAGCACGCCGTGTAGCCCATTCAATGCTTAATGCTTAATGCATAATGCATAATTGGCTGCGCATGAGGTAAACCATTAAGCATTAAACATTAAGCATTAAGCATTAAGCATTAAGCATTAAGCATTAAGCATTAAGCATTAAGCATTAAGCATTAAGCATTAAGCATTAAGCATTTAAAAAATGGAAGTATTCCTGATCAGACTGTTACAGTTCCTCATGGCCATCTCGCTGCTGGTGTTGCTGCACGAGCTGGGCCACTTCACCTTTGCCAAGCTCTTCAAGGTCAGGGTGACCAAGTTCTACCTGTTCTTCAACCTGAAGTTCCACATCATGAGCACCTACGACACCTGGGTGCGCCGCCTGCTGAAACTGAAGCCTGAGGTGGTGCCCACGAAGGAGGTGGAGGAAGAGGCCAAAGAAGGCGAGGAGCCGAAGAAAAAGACCGTGAAAGAATATGTCGGCACAGAGTATGGCCTTGGCTGGTTGCCCCTTGGCGGCTACTGCGCCATCGACGGCATGATAGACGAGACCAACCAGCAGCTCTCCCAGGAGACCCATCCCTGGGAGTTCCGCACCAAGCCCACGTGGCAGCGTCTGCTCATCATGATTGGCGGCGTGCTGGTCAATTTCCTGCTCGCCCTGTTCATCTACTCGATGATTCTCTTCACCTGGGGCGAGACCTACGTGCCTGTGGAGAAGATGACCCACGGCATGGAGTTCAACAGCGAGGCGAAGGCACTGGGCTTCCAGGACGGCGACGTGCTGGTCAGCACCGACCGCGGCCCGCTGAAGAAATGGGACGACGACCTGTTCCGCGAGGTGTCGAAGGCCAAGCAAGTCAACGTACTCAGAGACGGCCAGCCCGTCACCATCCATATCCCCGAGTCGGCCGACCTCAACCTGCTCAACATGTTCAAGGCCACGCCCATGTTCATGCGTGTGTGGATGCCCGCCGTGGCCGACAGCGTCATCCCCGGCACGGCAGCCGCACAGATTGGCATGATGCCGGGTGACACCATCGTAGGCATCAACGGCAGGGCCGTAGCCTCCTACAACCAGTTCCAGGACGAGATAGCCCGCCTGCGCGACGTGCTGACAGCCCAACCGGCCGACAGCATGAAGGTGCGCCAGGTGGAGATAGTATTGAAGAGAGTGGCCTCAGCCACAGCCCCCCTGTCGTCCCCCGAGGGCGACACAAGTGTCCTGCAGAGTGATGAAGCCTCCACGGGAGCCGTAGGGGTGACTGACACCCTCTCTGTCACCCTCTCTCCCGACCTGAAGCTGGGCTTCTTCCCCGTGCAGCTTTATGAGCCGACCACGTTCAAGTATGGCTTCTTCGAGAGCATTCCTGCTGGCATAGGCTATGGCTGGCACAAGCTCTGCAGCTACGTCAGCGACATGCAGTATGTCTTCACCAGCGAGGGAGCGAAGTCATTGGGCGGCTTCGGAGCCATCGGCAGCCTCTTCCCCGAGGTCTGGGACTGGCATCGCTTCTGGGAGATGACCGCTTTCCTGTCCATCATCCTCGCCTTCATGAACATCCTGCCCATCCCCGCACTCGACGGCGGACACGTCTTGTTCCTGCTCTACGAGATGATAACGGGACGCAAACCCAGCGAGAAGTTCATGATACGCGCCGAGTACGTGGGCTTCGGCATCCTCATCCTTTTGATGGTGGTGGCCAACCTCAACGATATCTTGCGCTGGCTTGGGTATATGTAAGCAGCACATAGACTGCCGCCACAACGACATAGCACATGGCCACTTGCAGCACAGAAGGGTGAAGGCCCTCCACGCTGGCAAGTGGCCATGTGCTGATGATGTCTAATGCCTTGTTCATCGTCTGAGCCAACGCCACAGCCACGACGCCCATGAAGGGAAGGACGAATGTGGCGAGGGCAGCATAGAGCAGGAGCGTGGTCAGGGGGATGACGACGAGGTTGGTGACGAGAAACCAAGTGGAGAAGCGTCCGAAGTAGTAGGCCACGAGTGGTGCCGTGCCTACCTGCGCCGCCACCGACACCGCCAGCAGGCTGAAGAGCCATGACACGACGCGGTGCTCCATCCGCCAGTGTGCCGACAGCCATCCCTCCATCAGCGGCATGAACAGCAGGATGCCCAGCATGGCCATGAACGACAGTTGGAAGCCCACGTCGAACAGGGCACTGCTGTCAATGAGCAGCATGACGATGGCGGTGAAGCAAAGCACGTTGAGCGAGGCATGGCGGCGCCCGCCGAGTGAGAAGAGCGAATAGACCGTGATCATCGTGGCGGCGCGGACAAGGCTGGTGGGCAGTCCCGTCAGCAGGGCATAGCACCAGATGGCCAGCACCAGCAGCCCTTGAACCAGCCATGAGCGTCGCCGGCCCAGCGTCAGCCTTGTCAGGAGCAGATAGATAATGCTCAGGTGGAGGCCGCTCAGCGCCAGCACATGCGAGGCGCCCGTCACGGCATAGCGGGAGCGCAGCTCGGGGGTCAGCGCACTCTTGTCGCCCAGCACCATGGCGGCTATCAGCGCCTGTGCCTCGTCGTCGGCGTCCTCGACATGCAGCCGGCTCAGCAGCCGCTCGCGCAGCACCAGGGCTTTGATGCGAAGACGCTGCAGGTGGCCGATGTTGCTCCAGCCGTCGCCGCCCCGTTGCCAGCCGTCCCAGCGCACGAACTGACCGTCGCCGATGCGCACCATGAGGTTGTCGCCAGCCTTCAGCTGCCGGCTGCGCTCGTCTTTCCAGATGTAGCATCGGCGGCGCTCGCCCGTCTCGGTCAGCAACAGGAAGGTCTGCAGCGTCTTCGGCTTGTCCACAGGCACCGAGGCCACCACCGCTTCCGTCCACTGCCCGTCGGCCACGCGCGGCGCGTCAGGCCCCACCATTCTGATGAGGGCAATGACCGCCACCAGAAGGATGGCAACGGGCAGCAGGGGGGTGCGAATAGGGCGCAACGGGCTTCTCGTCATCTTATGCAGAGCCATTTGCAGCAAAAACACTCATTCTTTTTAAAGGTGGCATATCTATTGGAAGAACCGCAGGCTTCGGACAAGATATCCATAGCAAAGCTATTGTCTTTAACTCCTTTAACTCCTTTAACTCCTTTAACTCCCTTAACTCCCTTAACTCCTTTAACTCCAAAATTTGCGAAAGTTGAATGACATAATTAAAGCGGTTCCATGGACGGAGCCGCTTTAATGTTACGCTAAGGAACTGGAATCAGCTCTTCTGGCCGATGTAGAAGATGGCAGCTGCACCCACAGCGTAGAGGATGACAGGCCAGCCACCGTCGATATAGGAAGCGAAGAGGCAGAGACCCAGTGAGATGAGAGGCAATGCAAAGGCGAGTCCCGGACCCATGACGAAGATGGGCTTCAGGGGCTCCAAGGCTTTCTGGTCGCGGAAGGCATAGAGGCAGGTGTAGATAGGAGCCAGCATGGCAATAATCAGCGTTATCGTGCCAAACCAGCCCACACGGCCGATCATCTCAACGGGAGCGCCAAGATAGCCCATCTTCACGAAAAAGAAAGCAACCAGCATTAAGACTGATGCGATGATGGAAAACAAATTTGTCTGTTCTTTTGTCATTTTGTCCATAATGTTTTTGTTTTAATGGTTAATAATAAGGTTGAATAATTGGTTTTCTCATTTCTTGAATGTCAACGCCAGCGTGGCGGCGGCCACTGCGGCATAGAGCCACAGTCCGATGCCGGGTGTCAGCTTGCCTCCCATGAAGAGAATGACGATGATGGTCCCAGCCACCAGCAGCGGCAGCAGCGCCACCATCTTCGGTGCGCGGCCCTTGAGCCACGCCAACAGAGCCACCAACAGCGGAAAGGCGATGAGAGCGCCCAAGAGCACCTTGCCCACCGTGTTGTAAGTGGCGTTATCGACAAGGCGGTCTAACTTGTGCGGCAGGTCGAGGATGTTCCAGCGGTAGCTCTTCACATGGACCAGCGGCAGCAGGGTGACGAGCAGCATGGCAAGGCAGCCGGCTATTGTCATTATTTTCTGTTTCATAGCTCTGTTTGTCCTGTCGTTCTATAACTCTACATCGTTTAATATCTTCTTCGTTGCCCCAGCCAAACTCTCGACATAGGCGCCGGCTTTGCGGCCCGCATCGTTGAGGAAGGCCGGGTCGCTGCCAAGACGGTCCATCAGCTGCGCAAATTCCTCGTAGCTCTTTATCTCGAAGCCTCCGCCACAGGCTTTCAGTCCCTGAGCCTCCTGGAACTTCTTGTTCTCAGGGCCAAAGATGACCGGGCAGCCCCACACGGCAGCCTCCAACGTGTTATGGATGCTGACGCCGAAGCCGCCGCCGATGTAGCTCACCGTAGCGTAGCGGTAAATGCTGCTGAGCAGGCCAAAGCAGTCGATGAGGAGGACAGACCCCTTAGCCCCCCCTACGGCCCCCGAGGGGGCTTCATTACTCTTCTTCAGGACATTTGTGTCCCCCTCGGGGGACGACAGGGGGGCTCTTGTATAGCGGGTGACGTGCCATCCCTCCAGCTTCTGCTCTATCTGCTGCAGATGGTCTTCGCCGATGACATGCGGGGCGATGATGAGTTTCCATTCGGGATGCTCCTTGAAATAGCGGATGAAGATATCTTCATCGGGAGGCCACGACGAACCGGCGACAAACACCTTCGGAGCAGTGGGCAAAGCGCCTGCAGCCTCCGAGCCGGCCTGCAGGAACCTCACGATATGGTCACCCTCGGGAGCCGCCTTCTCCTTAATCTGCAGGACACGGTCGAAGCGGGTGTCGCCCGTGATGGTGACACAGTCGATGCCAATAGAGTGCAGCAGCTCACGGCTCTTCTCGTTCTGCACGAAGAAATGTGTGAAGCACTTCAGCACACGGCCATACTGCCTGCCATACCAACGGAAGAACACCTGCCCCTCGCGGAAGATGCTGCTCACGCTGTAGACGGGCACGCCTCGGTGCTTGAGGATGTGCAGGTAGTTGTACCAGAACTCGTACTTGATGAAGAATGCTTTCTCCGGTCGGATGAGCCGCAGGAAGCGACGGGCGTTGCGGATGGTGTCGAGCGGCAGGTAACAGATGATGTCGGCACCGTTGTAGTCCTTGCGCACCTCATAGCCAGAGGGTGAGAAGAAGGTGAGCAGGATTTTCAGTTCGGGATGGTCGCGCTTGAGCTGCTCCATCAATGGGCGTCCCTGTTCAAACTCACCCAGCGAGGCGGCATGAAACCACACGTAGTGCGCCCCGGGCTCCACCTTCTCGCGAAGCACACGGAAGGCGTCGCGCTCGCCACGCCACATTTTCCTCACCTTCTCGTTGAAGCGGCTATAGACAGCCACACCCAACAGGTACGCGTATATGATGATGTTGTACATGCTCTATTCCAGTCGAGCTAATCTGACTGGTAATACCGGTTTTTCCAGACTATCCCAAGATTTCTATCGCTTTGCGCGTACGCTTGATGGTTTCCTCCTTGCCAAGGAAGGCGGAAATGTCGAACATGCCGGGACCCTTGCCCTCGCCGACCAGCGCCAGGCGCCAGGCGTTCATCACATTGCCCAGCTTGTAGCCTTTCTCCTCAATCCATGCGTGGACCACCTTCTCCTGATTCTCTAACGAGAAGTCGTCGAGCTTCTCGAGAACGGCGCAAAGCTCGGTCAGCGTCTGTGCCGAGTCTTCCTTCCAGCGTTTCTTCACTGTCTTCTCGTCGTAGGCCGTGGGAGCCTCGAAGAAGAATGAGCACAGCGGCCACAGCTCCTTGACGAAGTTCACACGGTCCTTCATCATGGCAGCCACCTGCGTGATGCGCTCCAACGAGTCCTTCACACCGTGCTCACGGCACTCAGGCTCCCAGAGCTGGGCTATCTCCTCAGGGCTCTTCTTCAAGAGGTATTCGTGGTTGAACCACATTCCTTTCTTATAGTCGAACTTGGCACCGGCTTTCGAACACTTGGTGATGTCGAACAGGGGCACCATCTCTTCCAGTTTAAACAATTCCTGCTCGCCGCCGGGGTTCCATCCCAAGAGGGCGAGGAAGTTGACGACGGCCTCGGGGAAATATCCCTGCTCGCGATAGCCGCTGCAGAAGACGGGGTTGCCCTCCTTGTCCACGCCATGCCAGTCTAATGGGAAGACGGGGAATCCCAGCTCATCGCCGTCACGCTTGCTCAGCTTCCCTTGTCCGTCGGGCTTCAGCAGCAGCGGCAGATGGGCAAAGCGAGGCATAGTGTCCTCCCAGCCAAAGGCCTGGTAGAGCAGCACGTGCAGCGGAGCACTGGGCAGCCACTCCTCACCGCGTATCACGTGGGTGATCTTCATCAGGTGGTCGTCGACAATGTTGGCCAGATGATAGGTGGGCAGGCCGTCGGCGCTCTTGTAGAGCACCTTGTCGTCGAGGATGTCGCTCTTGACGTGCACCTCACCGCGTATCATGTCGTCGACGACGATGTCCTGCCCCGAGTCAACGCGGAAGCGCACCACGTACTGAGCGCCCTGACGCAGCAGGCGCTCCACCTCAGTGGCTTTCAGCGTCAGCGTGTTGCGCATGTGCAGTCGGGTGCGGCTGTCGTACTGGAAATTCTTGATATGGTCGCGCACGCGCTTCAGCTCCTCGGGGGTGTCAAAGGCAATGTATGCCCTACCCTCTTCCAGCAGCTCCTGCACATATTTCCTATAGATGTTGCGGCGCTCGCTCTGGCGATAGGGGCCGTACTCGCCGCCGAAGCTGACGCCCTCGTCAAACTGGATGCCCAGCCACTTGAAGGCTTCTATGATATAGTTCTCGGCCCCTGGCACGAAGCGGGTGCTGTCGGTGTCCTCAATGCGGAACACCAGGTCGCCGCCATGCTGACGGGCAAACAGGTAATTATACAAGGCTGTGCGAACACCGCCGATATGCAGCGGCCCCGTGGGGCTGGGCGCAAAGCGCACCCTTACTCTTCTCTCTTCCACTTTGTTTACAGTTTTTATTGATTCCATTTTCTCGTTATTGAGCCCACAGCAACGGCGCTGCGGCCACAAAGTCGACTGCAAAGATACAAAATTTTAAGTCAGTACCTACATTTTCCAAGCTTTTTTTATGGCTAACACGCTAAAATTGTTTATTTTTGCAGTCTGAAAGAGTTGCAAGCATGATAAATTTCAACCTGAAGACACAGCTCTCGTGGAACGAGATAGCTGTGCGCACCGCATTTGTGCTGGTCACCGTGGCGGCCATCGTGTGGTTTATGCCACGTCCTTCTGAGTTCAACTTCACCGTGGAGGAGGGCAAGCCGTGGAGCGAGGCCGACCTGACGGCCACCTTCGCCTTCCCGGTGTACAAGAGTGAAGAGACGATGGCGAAGGAGCGTGCCGAGCGCATGAAGGAGTTTGTGCCACGCTACAATTTCGACAAGAGCGTGGGGGCACACCAGGTGGCACTGCTGCGCCAGAAGTTGGACCAGCTGCCCATCGACTATGGCACACAGATGAAGATGGCGCTGGCATCCAGCCTTAACAACATCTACAAGCAAGACATCATCGAGAGTGTCGACTCGCTCACCAAGAAAGGCATCCAGGCGGTATGGCACGTGGAGGGCATCACGACGCAGAAGATGAGCGTGCAGCAGCTGCTCACGCCGAGGCAGGCCTACGAGAGACTGCTGAAAGACCCGGCCGTCAGACGCTACGCCGAGGTGCTGCAAGAGCTGAACCTGCACGAGTTCATCGTGCCCAACATGGTCTACGACAAGGTGAACAACCAGCCCATACTCGACGACCTGCTCTACGTCTATCCCAAGAGCCGCGACGTGCAGGCGGGAGAGAAAATCATCAGCCACGGCGACATCGTCAACGAAGACACCTATCAGGTGCTGAAGTCCTACCGCAAGGAGTATGAGAAGCGGCACACCTCGGGCGAGACGGCGCTCACCACGCTGGGCAAAGTGCTCTATGTGTTCATCATCATCCTCATGTTCACCATCTTCCTGGGCTACTACCGCAAGGACTATTTCGACAAGCTGCGCTCGGCCAGCATGCTCTATGCGCTCATCGTGGTGTTCATGCTGGCCACCTCGCTGTTGGTCAGCCATTCGCTCTTCCATGTCTACATCATCCCCTTTGCCGTCGTTCCCATCTTCGTAAGGGTCTTCATGGACTCACGCACGGCCTATATGACCATGGCCACCGTCATACTCATAGCTGCCTCCATGCTGCAGCACCCGCTCGAGTTCATCGCTGTCGAGATGGTGGCGGGGCTCGCGGTCGTCTTCGCCATGCGCGAGCTGAGCAGCAGGGCACAGCTCTTCTGGACAGCGGCCATCTTCATCCTCGTCTCCACGGCCACACACTTCTCGCTGTTCCTCATACGCGTGGGCGACCTGCAGCAGTTCAGCTTCACCGAGTACACCTACCTCGTGCTGTGCGGCGTCATCGTGTTCTGCGCCTACCCACTGCTCTACGTCATCGAGAAGACCTTCGGATTCGTCAGCGATATCACCCTCGTCGAGCTGTCGAACACCAACAAGGAGCTGCTGCGCAGGATGAGCGAGGTGGCGCCCGGCACCTTCAACCACAGCATACAGGTGGGCAACCTCGCAGCTGAGGTGGCACGGCGCATAGACGCCAACACGCAACTGGTGCGCACAGGTGCACTCTACCACGACATCGGCAAGACCGTCAACCCCATCTACTTCACCGAGAACCAGGCGGGAGGCATCTCGCCGCACGAGCACCTCAGCTACATCGAGAGTGCACAGTACATCATAGGACACGTCACCGAAGGCCTGAAGCTGGCAGACAAGAACCATCTGCCACGACAGATACGCGAATTCATTGCCACCCACCACGGGCAGGGCAAGGCCAAGTATTTCTACATCAAGTACAAGAACGAGCATCCCGACGAGCCTGTCGACGACCTGCTGTTCACCTATCCCGGCCCCAATCCCTTCACCAAGGAACAGGCCATTCTGATGATGGCAGACTCGGTGGAGGCAGCATCGCGCTCGCTGCCCGACTACTCCGAGCAGAGCATCCGCACACTCGTAGAGCGCATCATAGACGGCATGGTCAGCGAAGGATTCTTCCGCGAGTGCCCCATCACGTTCCGAGACATACAGTACTCAAAGACAGTGCTCATCGAGAAGCTGAAAACCATCTCCCACACCCGCATCAGCTATCCCGAGGCAAGGAAATAATCAGCAATTTCTCTTTCGCAAGTTTTGGAGTTAAAGGAGTTAAGGGAGTTAAAGGAGTTAAAGACAATAGCTTTGCGCAAGTTTTGGAGTTAAAGGAGTTAAAGACAATAGCTTTGCTATGGATTTCAACCCATGTGAGCATCCTGCCGTTTCAAGGCAGCATGGTTTTAAAAGTTTCCTGCCGAGAAACCATCGGTTTCTCGGCAGGAAACCAAAGGTT
>JAEEGJ010029106.1_pt1 | contig 10926 bp, 9 predicted proteins | sample 8958761 | NCBI WGS metagenome assembly JAEEGJ01 (sample SAMN16246546, study PRJNA631951) | gut metagenome | biome: gut microbiome; feature: rumen; material: RS-attached | host: Bos | place: Iran: Karaj | collected 2018-10
AGATGACAAATTGTACTCATTACTCCCCCACTTGGGCCCAATAAAGCGAAGGTATTACCTTTTTCTAAATGGAATGAAACATCATCTAAAACTTCATCACTTGTCTCATATTTAAAGGAGACGTGATCAAAGACGATATCACCTTCTAAGTTTGGACATTTCTTATCACCGTTATAGATAGTTTCTTCTGGTTCATCAAGAAGCGCGATGAATCTAGCGAAGCCCGCAGAAGCGCTTTCGAATTGTTCCATAAACATAATGAGTTGATTAATTGGATTAATAAATAGACCAACTGATACAACAAAAGCGCTGTAATCTGGTAAATCAAAACCACCAATTCCTTTATAAAGGAAAATACCACCTACTACAAGAATTAAGACATTAAAGAAGTCGGTAATAAACTGTGAGACCGCAAAGTACTTGCCCATTGAGGCAAAGACATCTCTTCTGGCGTTAATATACTCTTGATTAGCCTCTTCAAAACGAATTCTTTCAGTTTCTTCGTTAGTGAAAGCTTTCGTGACTCTAATACCACTTATTGAACTCTCTAATCTAGCGTTGATGCCAGCGATGGCTTTTTTGCTTCTTCTCATCGCATTACGGAATCTTCTTCTAAAGAACCAAGTCACTAAGACTAGCAAAGGAATGACCGCTAAAAGGATGAGACCAAGAATCCAATCGATAATCATTAAGTATGTGATGGCCCCTATCGCGGTAAACGAGGCGATAAAGAGGTTTTCTGGACCATGATGGGCTAATTCACTAATGTCGAATAAATCATTAGTCATTGTCGACATAATGACCCCTGTTTCATGATTATCAAAATATGAATAAGGAAGTTTTTGTAGTTTGTTAAATAAGTCTGTACGCATTTCTCCTTGCATACGGACACCCATCACGTGTCCAAAATATTGGACAAAGAAGCGTAAGCCCATTCTTAAAATATAGATACCTAAGAGTGAAACACCACCGATGATGATGTATTTCATTTCGTTATTCGGTACCCATTTTGAAAGCATCTCTCTAGTAATGATTGGATAAGCAATACCAGTCGCAGCGATTAAGAACGCTGCAATCATATCAAGAGTGAAGATGAGCTTATGGTTATGATAGTAATGAACAAACCTTTTAAACATATTGTTTATTGTATAAGAAAAAAAGAAAAGATGATAGCGATAAGCACTACCATCTATTTCATTTTACATTGGTTGGAATAAGTCTTTACCAGCACCGCACCAAGCGCATTTGTAATCATCTGGTAAATCTTCAAACTTAGTGCCAGCAGGAATGCCTTTTTCTGGATCGCCTAGGTCTTCATCATAGACATAGCCACAGGCTTGACATACGTATTTCATATCCTTCTCCTTATTTTATCTCTTCAAAATCTGCCGCTCCGTGTTTACAAAGTGGGCAGATGAAATCATCTGGTAAATCGCCTTCGTGGACATAACCACATACTTTACAGACATAGCCTTTCTTCTTTTCGGTATTTGGCTTTGGTTTAACATTAGCCTGATAGTAGTTATAAGTCATAGTTTCCACACTATTGATGACTTTACTTTCAGTAACGGAACAAATAAACATGCCGTGTGTTCCTAAATCAACATAGTTATCAACTTTAAGTGAGAAGAAAGCGTTCACATAGTTTGGTAAGACCACTAATCCGTTTTCACTTCTTAATACTTCTTTACCTTCAAACTTGTTCACATCTCTTCCTGAGACAAAACCAAATTCCTTAAAAACAGAGAAAGGCGCTTCGTTATTGAGACAGTTAACATTGAGAACACCACTCTTTTTAATGACATCGTGACTGTAATTAAGCTTATTAATATTGACTGAGACACGAAGTGGAGTGTCAGTTAATTGAGACACTGTGTTAACGATGCAGCCGTTATCTTTCTTACCATCATTAGAAGTGACAACATATAAACCATAGCCAATTTTGAATAAGGCTTTTGGATCTAATTCTGGTTTATTTTCTTCTTGGAGTTCTTTTAAGGCTTTATAGTCACTACTTAAAGCTTCCGCGAGAGCGTCAATTTGGGCTCTACTATCATCGTTAAGAGCGGACATAATGCGCACAGTTGGTTCCACTAGTGTAATGTTCTTGCTATTAGCGAATTTATCTTTGATAACTTTAGCCGCCATTGGGGCCCAAGTGCCATTTTCAATAATGGCGATTTTCTTATTTTGATAGTTTCTTTCTAATAAGTGAGCGATAAAGGTATCCATGAACGGGAAAATACCAGCGTTATATGTAGTTGTCGCTAAGACAATCTTTGAATACTTAAAGGCATCTTCAACGCATTCCGCCATATCGTCTCTTGCTAAATCAGCAACAGCGATTTTTGGAGTGCCATTTGCTTCTAATTTTTCTTTTAATAGTTCCACTGCTTCTTTGGTGTGACCATAGACAGAAGTATAGAAAATAGCGACACCATCGACTTCGCTTTGATAACTGCTCCAAATATCATATTGTTTTAAATAATGGGCTAGGTTCTCTTTGAGAATAGGTCCGTGTAATGGACAAATCATTTGGATATCTAAAGCTGCTGCTTTCTTTAAAAGCGCTTGCACTTGTGCGCCATATTTACCAACGATACCAAAGTAATATCTACGGGCTTCGCAGTCCCATTCTTCTTCCACATCTAACGCACCGAATTTGCCAAATCCATCAGCGGAGAATAAGACTTTATCAGTGGCATCATATGTGACCATGACTTCTGGCCAGTGCACCATTGGGGCGAAAACAAATGTTAGAACGTGTTTGCCTAAGTTTAATGAATCACCATCATTAACCACCATTTTATGTGGAATTTCTTGGTTAAAGAATTGTTCCATCATCTTAAATGTTTTAGCGTTACCCACGACATATGTATCTGGATATTTCTTTAAGAAATTGATGATGTTTGCGGAGTGATCTGGCTCCATATGTTGGACGATTAAATATGTTGGCTTTTCATCGCCTAAAACTTGGGCAATATTATTGAGCCATTCTTCTGTGAATTTTTGATCCACGGTGTCCATAATAGCGATTAGTTCATCTTTGATGACATATGAATTATACGCCATACCATTAGGGACGATATATTGACCTTCGAAGAGGTCGATTTTATGGTCGTTTACTCCGACGTAATAAATATCTTGTGTGACACTTTTTTTCATATTTATTTCCTATTTATTAAGCCAAGCTTCAAGTTTGGCATCAATGTCGTTTACTTCACTGCCTTTGCATGCGAATCCTGGTTTGATAACTGCGCCTCTAGCGCTGCCTTTAAGTTCCATTTCCGCTAAACCTAAAGAACCTTCTTCATTAGTGCAGAATGGATAAATGGTTTTGCCAACAAACTTATGGTCAGCAATAAATGAGGCTACCACTCTTGGATATGTTCTCCACCAGCATGGGAAGCCTAAATAGATGACATCATATTCATCAAGATTTGGTAATGGATTTAAGTATGGAACTTTGTTACCTTCTTGATCTTCTTTTCTTGAACGTTTCACACATTCTTCATAAGAAGAAGGATATGGTTCCTCTGGTTCAATCTTATACATCGGAGCGTTTTTAAGCGCGCTGATTTTTTCTGCTAAGATTTCCGTAAAACCTTTCTTAATAATTTCGATTTGTCCGTTGACACTATTTTCGCCAACACGTGAAAAATAAACGACTAATTGTTTCATAGTTATGTTTGCTTATCTATAAAAAGATAAAGCCCTTTCTGTTCAATTTCATTATGACAAATCTATAAGTCTTATGAAATAGTTTTATGTAAAATATTGGTATGTTAAGAAAAGAAGTTTATTCCGGAAGTGAAAAAGCCAAAAAGGAAATTAGCGAACTCTTTTTGGAAGCTTTTCCTGAAGATGAAAGGCCACCACTTTTTGTTTTCTTAAAAAGTTTAGAAAAGAAAGAGATTACAATGCTTCTTTTTTATGAACGAGAAACATTTATTGGCTTTGCTTATTTAGCAATGCATGAAGATATATGTTGCATCTACTTTTTAGCGGTCTCTTCTCAATACCGACATCAGGGTCTTGGAGGACAAATATTAGAGATTATTAAAAAGGATTATAAGGACTACGTTCTTATGCTTTGCTATGAAGAAGTTGATCCAAAATATCCAAGCTATGAGGAACGTGTATTAAGAAAGTCTTTTTATAGAAGCCATGGCTTTATCGATAACAAAATAAAAACCAATGAATACGGAATCATTTATGAGACCGCTTACATTGGTTCTCACTTAGTTAGTTTTGATAAGTATTTAGAACTCTTCAAATTAGTGTTTGGTCCGGGTCAAAAGAAGAATGTGACGGACGCTACTAATATTGAGAATCAATAACATTTTGATTTTGTTGCTTACGCTCACTAGCATTTGCAACAAGGCCAAAGATAGCGCCTAAGATTACAAAAGTTGTGCCTGTAATAACGCCAAAAATAAGAGCGGTAATGAATAAGCCTTGGCTTTTCTTTGTTCTGCTTGAGAAAGCAATGATTGCTGTTGGAATAGATAATAAACTTAAAACAATCATAAACACTCCCATATATTTCAAGGCTACCCTGGCAAATTCGATTCGTTCTGCCAAAGTATCTCCTGGAATAAACGAATCATAAGGACTAATAATAGCGTGAATTGTTTCATCAGATGATTGAGATGCTTGGAAGAAGAAAGCCGCTGTTCCTAAACCCGCAAATATGGATACGATGGCAAGAATGCCACCAATGAGTAAGAATACTCTTGAAACATTTCTCATAGAAATACCTCCTAAAATAAGTTGTTTTTAATAAGTAGGACCTGTTACTACACCATTGATGGAGTAGACATATGAACCAGAAGCAAATTCTGGAAGATTGCCATTATATGTATATGGTTTACCATAGAAGATAATTTCATCTCCAGGAACTAAAGAATCAATGCTTGCCCAGTTACCGTTGTCTAAATTGGCACCTGAGAATTTCTTTAAATAATAGATAAGCATTTCATTATCTTCTCCGGCATCACGAACTTTTACATTGCGTAAGTCACCAGTTGAATAACTCCATTGATCAGCATATTCACTAACAACACCTTTGAAGAAATAACCTTGAGACGCGCCTGAACTTGAGTATAACGCTGCTAATTCTAAACCTTCGGCAATGGTTTTTGGATCGCCAATTGTGCCATCATGTTGGCCTTGTGGTTGAGGTGGAGTATCATCCCAGTTACCAGCTTCGATATAATCTGCTAGTAAATCTCTAGCGTAAACTTTGCCTTTGTTATAATAAGCAACAACATTGAGATCGGAATAGAAGTCACTTGTGTATGTATCGGTGACTAAATAATAGGTTTTTGAATAATCAACGTTCCATTGGAGGCTGGAATCTTTCCAAGTCACAAAGTAGTTTGAACTACCAGTAATATACTGCGTATTAGAGAAGCTTTCTCCGGTAATAGAACATAAGACAATTTCATTATCAAATGGGAAACATTCAGCGACATCACCATAGGTGACCATGCCTGGTCCAATGCCGTTAGCGCGGCAGGACATATAGCCACCACCTAGGCAGATATCATAGGAAGAGCCCCACTTTTCTAAACCTTTTTCATAATATAAATCAGCAAGTTTATTTCTTAAGGCATCTCTACCTTTGAATTCGCTGACGATACCTAATTGCTTATAGGCAATTGCGTATTGATCGTAGTATTTGTTAAATAATGCTTTAACGCCTGAATCTTCTGGATAATTCTTATATGGTGAAGATGAATAAGAGAAATTGCGCGAGACAATATCATCTACTTCGTATGTTTTATTTGTTAAATCTAAATCAACAGTGATTTGATAGATGTTTTGGTTATAGCCATAGCATTGCAAATGGTAGACACCATATGAATCAATTTCACAGTAATTGTGATGAGAGTGTCCTTCTAGGACAAGATCAACATAGCCATCACTTAATGATTGGTCATAATCACCATCTTCAATTGGCGCACCATGGACAGAATAAATAATGAAATCACAGTGTTCTTCATTTCTTAATCTGGTAGCTTCTGCTTTAACCATATCGCTTAAATATGAGCCCCAAGCGAAGTAAATATCTTGGACATTACCACTGGAAATGGAACTTAAGCAATCACCAATAGCACCGATAACACCAATCTTGGCGTCACCTCTTGTGAATGTTGTGGATGGTTGTAAATAATCAACACGTTGGTTATTTGATCTATATAAGACGTTAATTCCTAAGAATGGGAATTCAGCGAGTTCGACATTATCTTTAATACGTTGTTGACCCCAGTCAAATTCATGGTTGCCAACAGTCATGGAAACAAAATCCATAGAATTCATCCACTCTGTGACTAAGTAACCTTTTGTATAGTTACTTTCAACAGAACCTTGCCACATATCACCTTGTGAAATGAAAATGGAATTCTTATTAGCGGATAATTCCTTTAATGCAGTTGTGGTTTTGCCTAAACCTAAGCCTTTACCTTCGGTATCAGTAACATTACCATGTGTATCGTTGAAGGCGAAGATATCTAAAGTTACATGTTTATTTGGAATAGAACTACTGCTTGAACTACTAGAAGAGCTTGATGAACTGCTACTAGATGAGCTAGAAGAAATCACACTAGAAGAGCTCTTTGATGAACTACTCGATTTAGCAGAAGAACTGCTGGAAGCTTTGCCGCTAGAAACACTACTGTTTGATTTGATAGAGGAACTAGAAGATTTTTCACTGCTTGATGATTGCTGAGAAGAAGACTTGCTAGATGATGAAGAAGCAGATGATTGATTGAGACTACTTGAGACAACATCACTACTACTCGCCACAAGACTTGAACTAGATTCATCGAGGACGGATGATGATTTAAACTCACTGCTTGAGACAGTTTGAGACAAACTAGAAGATCCACTTCCGATTAAAGTGAAATTACAACCAGTAATAGATAAGGCAAATAAGCATAACGTGCTTAATAACAAGTTTCTTTTTTTCATAAGTATAAAACTCCAATGGCATTTTATACTTAAAAACGTTTCATTACAATCATTGTTAGACTTGATAAACACTTAAATAAGTGTGAGACTATATAAAGGTGGTAATTACTATGAAAAAAAGATTCGCATGTTTATTAGCTTTATCCACGCTTTCACTCATGCTAGCGTGCACAGGAAATAGTCAAAAAAGTTCTTTGCAAAATAGCGTGACTACATCAAGTGAAAACGTCACTACCTCTAGTCAAGAAACTACTTCTAGCAGTTCTTCTTCCTCTAAGTCAAAAAACTCTAGTGTCTTTATTAAAGATAACGAATTAGCCACTGCTTCTGGTATCGTTGTTATATTTAACGCTAAAGGCGCAAGAATCGAAAAAATCTATTGGGGCGAAAAGCAAATTGCGAAAGATGGATTTACCGTCGGAAGATGCGCTAACAGAATTGCTAAGGGCAAATTTACTTTAAATGGTGTCCAATATACATTAGATACAAACAATAATGGAAATCACTTACATGGCGGCGATGGCGGCGGTATGAACAGCTGGCAAGGACCATTTGCAAACGCAACATGGACCAAGAAAGAACAAACCGCTAACACTATCGAATACACATTACATTCCAATGATGGTGATCACGGATATCCAGGAAACCTTGATGTCTCTGTGAAATACACATTACACGAAGATGGCGAATTAGCGATTGAATATCACGCTAAAGCTGACCAAGATACAATCTTCAATCCAACTAACCACCTATTTATGTCGCTTAATGGTAATAATTCTAACGCTAATCATAAATTAGAAATCAGAGCGGACAATTACACACCACTTGATTCAAGACAAATTCCAACTGGCGCCATTTCTCCAGTTGCGGGCACTGACTATGATTACACCACTGAACGTGCATTTGATACATCAAAATCTTATGATGATAACTATGTTTTAAACGGCAGAGGATATCGTAAAGTCGCTACTTTAACTGGAACAGTTACTAATATCAAAGTTGATGTTTGGACCGATAGAGCAGGATTACAACTTTATAAGAACGGTAATACTGATATCTGTTTAGAAACACAAATGTTCCCAGATATGATTAACCATCCAGAATTTGCGGATTATGGCTCAATCGTTTTAAACTCTAACAAATCATTCTATTCACAAACATCCTATTGTTTCTCTAAAGTAGCCTAATCAAAAATAGCTTAAGAAAAAACCTCGCAATCGCGGGGTTTTTATTTTAATAAAGATTTAATTAAGTGTGGATGAGAGAGGAATAACTCTGCTAGTTTTCTTTGACTATTCAAAGATAGTTCATATCTGTTATAGCCAGCTTCGTCGTGTTTCTTGAGGATTATTTCCACTTCCACTTTACTTCTGGCTTCAACCTTCCATTTCACTTGGAAGATATTGTCTTTCTTGATGATTGATGGCTTTGTCCAAGGGAATGTTCTAATGAATATTTGTTCATCGTTATATTTGATAATGGAGATGTTCCAAAATGCGAAAGCGACGAAATAAAAGACTCCGACACCAATTAAGCTTTCCCATAAGGGATCCACTGATTTACGGACAACGGAAATAACGATACCTAAGATTAAAAGAATGGTACCTAGAACAAGCATCCCAATAGTAACAGAAGCTAAACCATGGATTCTTCTCATAACGGTATTTATTCTAAATCAAAAGAAATAAAAACAGTAATGATTTTGAATCACTACTGTAGTTTACAGCTGGAAAGGTTTACCCATTTTGATACAATTGTCCCGTAAAAAAGAATTTGATGATCAAAAAGAAAACCACCCAAAGGGTGGCTTCCCTAAGATTAAACTTGTTTGACTATGACTTCTTGGCCGTTATAATCAACTGAGTATTTGTGTTTGGTGTCAACCTCTTGTGAAATAATCTTATTCGCAATAACGGTCTCCACTTTATTCTGGATGAATCTCTTAATCGGTCTCGCACCATAGATTGGTGAATAAGCACTATCGAGGATCCAACTCTTTAAAGCGTCAGAGAATTCGAACGAATAATAAGATTCTTTTAATCTATCATTGAGATTGTTAAGCATCTTATCAACAATCTTAGATTGAGTCTCTTTAGATAATGGGGAGAAGTACACTATTTCATCGATACGATTTAAGAACTCAGGCTTAAAGGTTTGATGTAATAATCCTTCCACTTTATCTCTTTCATTATTGAGGAGATATTCACTACCTAAATTACTAGTCATGATGATAATCGTATTCTTGAAGTCCACGACTCTTCCTTGACTATCGGTAAGTCTCCCATCATCTAACATTTGTAGTAACAAATTAAAGACTTCGGGATGAGCTTTTTCGATTTCATCGAATAAGACGATAGAATAAGGATTTCTTCTCACTTTCTCCGTGAGTTGTCCGCCTTCTTCATATCCGACATATCCTGGAGGGGCACCAATAAGACGAGAAGTGCTATATTTCTCCATATATTCACTCATATCGATACGGATGATATGACTCTCCGAATCGAACAAGGATTCCGCCAAAGCACGAGCGACTTCGGTTTTACCCACACCAGTAGGACCTAAGAACAAGAAACTACCGATGGGTCGATTGCTATCTTTAATCCCCGCTCTCTGACGGAGAATCGCATCGCTAACTAAAGTTAAAGCTTCTTCTTGACCGATTACTCTCTTCGATAAAGTCTTCTTTAAATCGAGAACTTTCTCTCTATCGCCTTTTTCAATCTTGCTGAGAGGGATGTTGGTCATACGAGAGATAATCTTCGCGATTTGTTCTTCATCCACGACTTCGGATAAGAGTTTCTTCTCGCTTTGAGAATTATCGTTCTCTTTTAATTTCTTCTCTAATTCTGGGATGGTCTTATATTGTAATTCACCCGCTTTTTCGTATTCGGAATGACTTAAAGCGACATCCAAATCAAACTTCGCTTTTTCGAGTTTCTCTTTAATGCCTTTAACTTTGAGAATTTCATCTTTCTCTTGTTTCCATCTCTTCTTGAGTTCGTTATCTTTCTCATTAAGAGAAGAGAGTTCTTTTTCGACATCCGCGAGTCTCTTCTTGCTCGCTTCATCACTCTCCTTCTTTAAAGCAGCCTTTTCAATCTCTAATTGCCTAATCTTTCTCTCTAATTCATCGAGTTCGCTAGGCATAGAGGCGAGTTCCACTTTGATGGAAGCACAAGCTTCATCCACTAAGTCGATAGCTTTATCAGGAAGGAAACGAGATGTTAAATAACGATTGGATAAACTTGCCGCGGCGATTAAAGCATTATCGGTAATCTTCACACCATGGAATGATTCGAACCTATTCTTTAATCCTCTTAATATAGAAATAGTATCTTCCACAGTCGGTTCATTGATAAGAACGGGTTGGAATCTTCTTTCTAGAGCGCGGTCCTTTTCAATATATTCACGATATTCTTTTAATGTCGTCGCCCCGATACAATCGATTTCTCCTCTCGCAAGCATCGGTTTGAGCATGTTAGAAGCATCGAGGGCACCATCCGCTCGACCAGCGCCGACAATGAGGTGGATCTCATCGATAAAGAGAATGATTTTGCCTTCGCTTTCCTTAATTTTATTAAGGACTGCTTTTAATCTCTCTTCAAATTCACCACGGTATTTTGCACCCGCTACTAATGCGCCCATATCTAATTCATAAATAGTTTTATCCTTAAGTATGGTCGGCACATCATCTTTGACGATACGTTCCGCAAGACCTTCAAGTATTGCGGTTTTACCAACGCCAGGTTCACCTAAAAGAATGACGTTGTTTTTAGTTTTTCTGGCTAATATTTCAATGATTTTTCTAATTTCCTCATCACGACCGATGACGGGATCAATTTTCCCTTTCTTAACTTCTTCGTTAATGTTACGGCCAAATTTTTGAAGGACATCTTTATCATTTTCATAGTCAGGCATTTGTTCCATTTGCATAAATTAATCCTCCTTTTA
>JAEEGJ010029110.1_pt1 | contig 10926 bp, 6 predicted proteins | sample 8958761 | NCBI WGS metagenome assembly JAEEGJ01 (sample SAMN16246546, study PRJNA631951) | gut metagenome | biome: gut microbiome; feature: rumen; material: RS-attached | host: Bos | place: Iran: Karaj | collected 2018-10
TTTATCTACTATCTCAAAGTTCCAAACTACGTAAGCTTTTTCAGTATTGAACTGACAAAGAACAATATGGAGAATATGGTGCTTGCGGGCAACCTTATAAGCATCATAAACGGTGCGAGCGAACTTGCGATACTCGCGATGGGTATGACGCTCGTTACAGCAGCCTGCGGAGGACAGGATATCAGTGTCGGCGCGGCAGCGGCGATCGCAGGCAGCGTTTTCGTAAAGGTTTTGAAATCCTCATCGTCGATCACCGGCGTTACGGTTGCCATCGCATTTGTGTGCGCATGCATCGTGGCAATGCTGTTCGGCTCGTTTAACGGAACGCTCGTAGCGATCTTTAAGATACAGCCCATGATCGCGACGCTTATCCTCTATACCTGCGGCCGTTCCATCGCATATTGGATAAACGGCGGCGCGACACCTACAGTGGACAGCCCGCTGATCACAGCGATAGGCGGATTTATCCCCGGCATTCCGGTTCCCACACCGGTGCTCATCGTTATCGCGGTAGCCTTACTGTTCAAACTTATCTTTAAGTTCACGTCGCTTGAACTGTTCACTCAGTCGGTCGGCATAAACGGAAGCGCGGCGCGGTTAAACGGTATCAATTCGACGTTCATTAAACTGCTGTCATTTATAATACTCGGCGTTTGCGTAGCGTTCTCGGGAAGCATCGGCGTAAGCCGTCTGGGACTTATCAACCACGAGACACTTCTTATCGATATCGAAATGGATACGATCCTTGCGGTCGCCATCGGCGGAAACTCGCTCGGAGGCGGAAAGTTCAAGATCGGCGGAAGTATCATCGGCGCATATGTTATCCAGATGCTCACGATCACGCTTTACGCGATGAAGGTTTCTTCCACCGACGTTAAAGCTTACAAAGCCATCGTCATAATCTTATTGGTTGTTATCGGTTCGCCCGTAGTTAAGGCGAAATTCGAGAAACTGATGAGTAATATAAGACGCAGCGGACAAAGCATATCGATGAAAGGAGCACAGTAGTATGAAAATGATGAAAAACATGCGAAAAGAGCCCCTTAACGATACACAGCTTTTGATGAGCATCACGATAGGTATATTTATAGTGATGTATCTGGCGGCCATCGTCTTCCTCGGCGGAGGATTTTTGCACGCACAGCAGATCTTTGACATGTTAAACGACAATGCGAGTCTTATCATTGTTTCCTGCGCACTTACGATCGTAATGATCGGAGGCGGTATCGATATAAGCGTCGGCGCGGTGACATCGCTCGTTGTAATGAGCTGTGTACTCTATTTGAATTCCGGCGGCAACATAATCGTTTCGATATTGCTGGCGATCGGCATAGGTCTCGGTTTCGGACTCGTTCACGGATTCCTTATAAGTTATCTTGAGATACAGCCTTTCATAGTCACTCTCGCGGGTATGTTCTTCGCCAGAGGTATGACCACGATACTTTCGGTCAACCCTCAGAAGGTCGATCATGAAGCATTCGCAAAGCTTCGTGACATGAAGATCGAGATACCGTTCCTCGGCTATACCGCAAAGAACGGAAACTTCGTTCCGGCGCGTATGGAACTTGGCGTAGTTGTGGCTCTCGTTTGCCTTATACTTATCTTTGTACTGCTTAAGTACATCCGTCTGGGCCGTAATTTCTACGCTATGGGCGGTAACCAGCAGAGCGCACTCATGCTCGGTATTAATGTCAAAAGAACACGTTTCTTAAGCTATATACTCAGCGGCCTCTTAAGCGGTATTTCCGGATACGTATTCATGATGCACACCGGAGCCGGAAATGCCACAAACGCAGCGGGTATGGAAATGAACGCGATCGCTTCTTCCATCATCGGCGGAACGCTCCTTACGGGCGGTGTGGGTAACGTTATCGGAACTTTCTTCGGAACACTTACGCTTACTACGATCAAGAAGATCGTTGTATCGAGCGGTCTTAACGACCCTTGGTGGCAGAGTATCACCACAGGCGGCATGCTTTGTTTCTTTATACTGTTACAAAGTGTCGTACTGGGAAAAAGAGCAAAAAAGAAGAATTCATAATGCAAAGTTATGTCTTTTCATGATAATCTCCGGAAAGAGCGGTGCCTTCGGGTGCCGTTTTTTCGGTTTCATTACAACAAGCAATAGTATATAATGATAACGATATGCAAACTAAAGAGTGTGGGAACATGACGGGGTATTTGCATGAAATGAACAACGCGGAGTTTGTATGAAGAAAAGTATTAAAGCGGTGATCGTAACGGTCGGCGCACTGGTGATCTTAAGCGGTGCCGCGGGCCTTGTATGTCTCGGAGTTTTAAAGGAGCGCGAAAAAGTTGAGCTTGGCGCGGCGCGTTCTTTGTCCCAAACGGTCGTAACGGTTTCAAAGAGCGGCATGGAAGATATGGAAGCCGCCGTAAAAAAGATAGAGGAAATAAGGCTGGCAGAGGCCAAAGCCGAGGAAGAGAGGCGTCTTGCCGAGGAAGCGGCAAGGAAAGCCCTGGAGGAAGCAAAGGCCGAAGAGGAAAGGCGTCTTGCCGAAGAAGCGGCAAAGAAGGCTCTGGAGGAAGAACTGGCAAAAGCAGAGGCCGAGAAGGCCAAAGAAGAAGCGGAAAAAGCCGCATCGGAAGATGTAAAGGCGCCGCAGTTTTTGTATTACAGAGGCACACCGACGATAAAAGTGGGAGATGCGTTTGATGTTCACAAGTATATAGGCTATGGTGACGACCTGGACAGAAACGTCGATCTTACGATACAGGGCGCCGGGGATACTTCTCAGGAAGGAACCGATCCGTTAAAGCTGACGCTGACGGACGATGCGGGAAAAACGACTTCCAAAGATATGGAAGTGCGCGTCGTTACGGAAATCTCGTCGGGCGGAGGCGGAAGCACAACGGAAAAAGAGCAGTTTTCGGATTTCGTTGCCAACTACAAAAACGAAAACACGCTGGTAGGCATAGATGTCTCGAGATACCAGGGTGACATCGATTTTGAGAGCGTAAAGGCCGCGGGATGTGAATTTGTCTATATGAGGATAGGCGGATTTTCGGGCGGAGAGTTCTTTACGGACAAATGCTTTGTACAGAATTTTGCACGAGCCAAGGCCGCAGGGCTTAAGATCGGTATATATACGTACACCGAAGACAGCAACGCCAAAGAGGTGGCGGCGACGGTCAAGTACATTATGGGTGTACTCGGAAACGAACCGCTCGATTTCCCGATAGCGTATGACTGGGAAGATTACAAGCATTTCGAAGAATACGGCATGAACCTTCACGACCTTAACGATCTTTTGGATTATTTCGGCGAAGAAGTTGCCAAGTACGGTTATTCTTCGTGCCTGTACGGCAGCAAGAACGCGATGCTGAACATCTGGACAAAGCCTCGAAAAGACCCGGTGTGGCTTGCCCAATACTATTCGTCGTGCACCTATGAAGGCGACTATTTTATGTGGCAGCACTCAAGCTCGGGCCGCATAGACGGCATAGGCGGAGACGTCGATCTGGATGTCTATTATATAAGATGATCGAAAGGAAGGATATATGGAACAAAGAAAACGCCCCGAATGGCTGGAAAATGCTATATTCTATGAGATCTATCCGCAGTCGTTCAAAGATACGGACGGTGACGGAACAGGCAATATAAAAGGTATCACAGAGAATCTTTCGTACATAAAAGAATTGGGATGCAGCGCTTTGTGGTTAAATCCCTGCTTTGAATCTCCCTTCGGTGATGCCGGATACGATGTCTCAGATTATTACAAGGTGGCTCCGCGCTACGGTACCAACGACGATCTGAAAGAGTTATTTGACGAAGCCCATAAGCTTGACATGCATGTGCTTCTCGATCTGGTACCCGGACATACTTCCTGGGATCATCCGTGGTTTAAGGAAAGCATGAAGGCCGAAAGAAACGAATACACAGACCGTTATATCTGGACCGACAGTATATGGGAATCTCCCGAAGGATACGGGTCTTTAAGAGGAATATCGGACCGCGACGGAAGCTGTCTTGTAAATTTCTTTACGCATCAGCCGGCTCTCAATTACGGTTTCTTCAGGCCTGACCGCCCGTGGCAGCAGCCCATGAACTCGGAGGGTGCGCTCGCTACGCGAAACGAGATAAAGAATATAATGAAATTCTGGCTTTCGATGGGCTGTGACGGTTTCAGAGTGGATATGGCCGGTTCACTTGTTAAAAACGACGAAGACGGCAAGGGAACGATCGCTTTGTGGCAGGACATCCGAAGCTATCTTGACAAAGACTTCCCCGAAGCGGTTCTCGTTTCGGAATGGGGAGAACCCGATAAGAGTATACTTGCAGGATTTCATATGGACTTTCTGCTTCATTTCGGGCCTTCTCATTACAACGATCTTTTCAGGTGCGACAATCCTTTCTTTGGCGGAAAAGGCGATGCATCCGAGTTTGTGGAAAAGTATCTGGACAGCTGTAAAAAGGCTGACGGAAGAGGGTACATCTGCATACCTTCGGGCAATCATGACATGGACAGACTTGCACGTCGATTAACGGGTAAAAATGCCAAAATGTCGTTTGCGTTTCTTTTGTCGATGCCCGGCGCTCCGTATATTTACTACGGAGACGAGATAGGAATGCGTTATGTGGAAGGTCTTACATCGGTCGAAGGCGGATACGGACGCACGGGTTCGAGATCGCCAATGCAATGGAACGACGGAAAGAATGCAGGCTTTTCGGAGGCTTCAAAAGAAGAACTTTATATTCCCATAGATCCCGACACTCAAAGACCGACCGTTCAAGCTCAGAAGGCGGACGGCGATTCTTTGTACTGCGAAGTCAGAAAGCTGATCGGTATCAGAAAATCGCATAAGGCGCTCATGAATTCGGGGGCGATACGGTTTCTTTGTACCGGAGGTAAGAATGAACCGCTCGCATATATCCGTTCACACGAAGGCGAGAATGTGCTGGTCGTTTTGAACCCTTCCGATTCGCAGTACAGGATCGATGTTACGGGATTGAAAGAAACAATCTACGAGCTGGGTGAGAAACCCGATATTTCGCCGGACGGCGTGACCGTTAAACCTGCCTCGGCATTCTTTGCCATACTTGGATAAAAGCGACTTTTATCGGCAGGGAATATTTAGTGGAACAGGTTGACAACTCGTGCTATAATCCTTAATGGAAAAAATTGAGATCAATTAACATACAAAGGAGAAACAAAATGAATCTTTCACCACTTCAGAAGGCAAGATATGAGTACAGCCCCAAGCTTCCCGCAATGCTTCGCGGCGGTATCTCTGAGATCACCGTAAATGTAGGCGCTCCCACACAGAGCGTTGCAGATCAGGACAAGATCAAAGCACTCTTCCCCAACACATACGGAAAGAACGAGATCACATTCGTTAAGGGCAGCAACACATCCGCAGCTAAAAAGCAGGTTGTAGGCGTTATCCTTTCGGGTGGACAGGCTCCCGGCGGACACAACGTTATCTGCGGTCTTTACGATGCTATCAAAGCTACAGACAAGAACAACGTATTACTCGGCTTCAAGGGTGGCCCTTCGGGACTTATCGATGACGACTTCATCGAGTTTGACGATGCTTACATCAACGCTTACAGAAACACCGGCGGTTTCGATATCATCGGTTCGGGACGTACAAAGCTTGAGACCGAAGAGCAGTTCAAGATCGTTACGGAAGTAGCTAAGAAGCACGGACTTACCGCTATCGTTATCATCGGCGGTGACGACTCCAATACAAACGCAGCAGTTCTTGCAGAGTACATGGCTGCACACAACACAGGCGTACAGGTTATCGGTTGCCCCAAGACTATCGACGGTGACTTAAAGAACGAAGATATCGAGGCTTCTTTCGGTTTCGATACCGCTACAAAGACATACTCAGAGCTTATCGGTAACATCGAAAGAGATGCAAACTCAGCTAAGAAGTACTGGCACTTCATCAAGGTTATGGGTCGTTCGGCTTCTCACGTTGCACTTGAGTGCGCTCTTGAGACTCAGCCCAACATCTGCCTTATCGGCGAGGAAGTTGCGGCTAAGAAGATGTCACTTGCAGCTATCACAAACTACATCGCAGATTCAGTTGAGAAGAGAGGAAACAACGGCGAGAACTTCGGTGTTGCAATCATTCCCGAAGGTATCGTAGAGTTCGTTCCCGAGTTCTCAAAGCTCATTGCAGAGATCAACGAACTTCTTGCAGGAAGCAAGACAGAAGAGTTCAACGCACTTCCCGACTGGGATGCAAAATACAACTACATTAAGAAGGGTCTTTCAGCTGAGTCATTCGCTGTATTCGATATCCTTCCTCAGTTCGTACAGCAGCAGCTCTTCCTTGAAAGAGATCCTCACGGAAACGTACAGGTATCTCTTATCGAGTCCGAGAAGCTCTTCTCCGAAATGGTTAAGAACGAGCTTGCAAAGAGAAAAGCAGCAGGAACATACAAGGGTAAGTTCGGTTCACAGCATCACTTCTTCGGATACGAAGGAAGATGTGCATTCCCTTCAAACTTCGATGCAGACTACTGCTATTCACTCGGTTACAACGCATTCATGCTCATCCAGTACGGTTACACCGGATACCTTTCAAAGGTTTCCAACATCTCCAAGCCTGCTGATGAGTGGGTTGCAGGCGGTATGCCCATCACCAAGATGATGAACATGGAAAGAAGAAACGGTGAAGACAAGCCCGTTATCAGAAAGGCTCTTGTAGAGCTTGACGGCGCACCTTTCAAATACTTCGAAGCACACAGAGATGAGTGGGCTGTTAAGACCAGTTTCCTGTATCCCGGCGCGATCCAGTACTTCGGACCTGCTGAGGTTTGCGACCTGACCACCAGAACACTTGCACTGGAAAAAGGCGAAGCATAAAAATCTGAACGGATCAATAAAAAAAGACGGCGGATGATCTTTTATCCGCCGTCTTTTCTGTTTTTCTTGAAAAATTGTGTATTTTAACTTATAATATTGTGGGCTTTAATGCTAAAGCCTTCTTTTTTGAATGCATTTTTTTGGAGGAAAAGCAGATATGACTTTAGAGAGAGAAATTCTGGAATTGAAGCTGGAGGATCAGTTCGAAGCTCTGGTGGATTCCATGTTCCATAAGACCATCGAGGAGTGCACCGATGAGGAGATCTATATTGCAGTGCTTCGCCTGGCCAAAGGCATGATGCATGCAACGGAGCCCAATGAGGGTCATAAAAAGATTTATTACATTTCAGCGGAATTTTTGATCGGAAAACTGCTTGCCAATAATCTGATCAATTTAGGGATCTATGACAGGCTTGCGCAGGTGCTGGAAAACCATGGCAAGAGTTTATCCGTCATCGAAGAGATCGAGCCGGAACCGTCTCTCGGCAATGGCGGTCTGGGCAGACTGGCAGCATGCTTCCTGGATTCCATCGCAACCCTGGGACTTCCCGGTGACGGCATCGGCCTGAATTATCATTTCGGACTGTTTAAGCAGGTGTTCCGTGATCATAAGCAGTGTGCGGAAAAGAACGAATGGATGGAGAAGGACAACTGGCTGAAAAAGACGGATATCACTTTTGATGTGATGTTCGGTGACAAAAAGGTTGTCAGCCGCCTCTATGACCTGGATGTGGTAGGCTACGAAAGCGGTACCGGACAGCTTCATCTGTTTGATATCGAAACCGTGGATGAAAGCATTGTTGAGGACGGTATTGATTTTGATAAAGAAGCGATCGAAAAGAATCTGACGCTTTTCCTGTATCCTGATGATTCTGACGAGGCGGGAAATCTGCTGCGCATCTATCAGCAGTATTTCATGTGCTCCTCCGGTGCGCAGCTGATCTTAAAGGAACTCAAGGAGCAGAAGAACGATCTGCGCCATATGTATGATTATGCGGCGATCCAGATCAATGATACGCATCCTACCATGATCATTCCGGAGCTGATCCGGATCCTGGTGGAGGACAAGGCTTTTACCATGGATGAAGCCATCGAAGTAGTCAGCAGGACCTGCGCTTACACCAACCACACCATCTTGGCGGAAGCATTGGAAAAATGGCCGCTGGAATATCTGGAAAAAGTCGTGCCGCAGCTGATCCCGTATATCAAGGAGCTCGATAAGCGGGTACGCGCGAAATATAAAGATGAGAAGGTGCAGATCATCGACAAGGATGACCGCGTGCATATGGCCCATATCGATATTCATTACGGCTATTCGGTTAATGGTGTGGCTGCCATTCATACCGAGATTCTGAAGGATACGGAACTGAATCATTTTTATAAGATATATCCTGAAAAATTCAACAACAAGACCAACGGCATTACCTTCCGCCGCTGGCTGATCTCCTGCAACAGACCGCTGGCAGACCTGATCGAAAGCAGGATCGGAAAAGGCTTTGTCAAGGATGCGGACCAATTGGAAAAACTGCTTGCCTATAAAGATGACGCAGCATTTTTGGATGCCATCGACAAGATCAAGCATGACAAGAAGGTCGCCCTGGCAGCGTATCTGAAAGAGCATGAAAAGGTCACCGTCAGCCCGGACTCTGTTTTTGATATTCAGATCAAGCGTCTGCATGAGTACAAACGTCAGCAGATGAATGCGCTCTATATCATTCATAAATATTTAGAGATCAAAGCAGGCAAAAAGCCCGTGCGTCCCATCACCTTTATTTTCGGGGCAAAAGCGGCGCCGGCTTATGTGATCGCGCAGGATATCATCCATCTGATCCTCTGCCTGTCAGAGCTCGTGAACAACGATCCGGATGTAAACGAATACATGAAGGTCGTCATGGTGGAAAACTACAATGTTTCCTATGCGGAGCGCCTGATCCCTGCCTGTGATATTTCTGAGCAGATCTCTCTGGCATCCAAGGAAGCCAGCGGTACCGGCAATATGAAGTTTATGCTAAACGGCGCCATTACATTAGGCACCAGTGACGGCGCTAATGTGGAGATCCACGAGCTGGTGGGCGATGACAATATCTATATCTTCGGCGAGAAGTCCGAGACTGTCATCGAGCACTACGCCAAGGCAGATTACGTATCCAAAGATTTTTATAAAAAGAGCCCTGTCATCAAAGAGGCGGTTGATTTTATCATCAGCAAGCAACTTCTTGCCATCGGCGATAAGGAAAACTTAAACAGACTGTATAAAGAACTGCTGAACAAGGACTGGTTCATGACGCTGCTTGACCTTGAGGATTATATCAAAGTCAAGGATCAGGCCTTTGCGGATTACGAAGACCGCGCTGCCTGGAAGAAGAAAATGCTGGTCAATATCGCCAAGGCGGGATTCTTCTCGTCGGATCGTACGATCAGACAATATAACGAAGATATTTGGAAGTTAAACTAAGGGGATCAACATGAAAAGAAAACGGGGAGCAGGCATCCTGCTGCCGATCACATCGCTGCCGTCACGCTACGGCATCGGTACCATGGGGAAAGAAGCATATGCATTTGCCGACTTTTTGAAAAAAGCGGGCCAGACTTATTGGCAGATCCTGCCGGTAGGTCCGACGAGTTATGGGGATTCGCCCTATCAGTCTTTTTCGACCTTTGCGGGCAATCCCTATTACATCGATTTGCAGGAATTCATCGACAGGGGCTGGCTGACAAAGGAAGAATGCCGTGAGGCTTACGAGGAATATTACGAATCAAACGAGTGGTATCAAAAAGCCGGCGACGACGAGAAAGCGGGCTATGTTGATTATGCAGCACAGTATCATGCAAGATTTTCTCTTTTAAAACGTGCTTATGAGAGAAGTTTTATTGAATCCGACGAGGATTTTGCGAAATTCGTTTTGGATGAATCCTACTGGCTTAACGATTATGCGCTTTATATGGCGATTAAGGACGATAAAAGAGGCGCTTCGATTTACGACTGGGAGCCGGAATTAAGACACAGGGACGAAAAGACAATCGAAAAGGTCAAAAAAGACCTTGCCCCCAGGATCGGCTTTTACAAATTCCTTCAGTTTTTCTTTAAGAAGCAGTGGCTTTCCCTAAAGAAATACGCCAACGAAAAAGGTATTGAAATCATCGGAGACATTCCGATTTACGTGGCTTCGGATTCGGCTGACACATGGTCAAATCCCGGGCTTTTCATATTCGACGAAGAACTTAAACCCCGCGGGGTTGCGGGATGTCCTCCGGATTATTTCTCCGCAACGGGGCAGCTTTGGGGCAATCCTTTGTATGATTGGGAAACTCAGGAGAGAGACGGTTTTTCGTGGTGGATCAAAAGACTGAAAAAATGTTTCGAACTTTATGATGTAGTAAGAATCGACCATTTCAGAGGGTTTGACGAATATTATTACATTCCTTTCGGCGATTTGACCGCCGAATACGGACACTGGGAACCCGGACCCGGATACGCCCTGTTTAAGGCGATAAACGAAGAACTTAAGAATCCCCGTATTATAGCGGAGGATTTGGGACTGCTCACCGATGGCGTAATAAAACTTGTCAAAAAGACAGGGTATCCCGGAATGAAAGTCCTTGAATTTGCGTTTGATTCGGGCGAGGACAACGATTATCTTCCTCACAATTACGACAAAAACTGTGTCGTTTATACCGGAACTCACGACAACGATACCGTAAAAGGTTGGTACAAAACGCTAAAACGCGTTGACAAGGCGGCAATTAAAGAGTATCTTTTCGTAAAGAATGCAAGAAATATAAATAAAGACATGATAAGACTTGCTGAGAGCAGTGTTGCGGACACCTGCATCATTCCGATTCAGGATGTTTTCGGACTCGATTCCGCAGCGCGAATCAATACGCCTTCGACACTCGACAACAACTGGAAATGGCGTATTCTTCCTTCGTACATGGAGAGCGAAAGCCGCCAAAAAGCGGTTGATTTCCTGTCTTTTGTTACGAAAACTTACGGACGATAAACAATTAATATGTGCGGGTGAATTTTTTTCCCCGCGAAAGATATAAAGGAGGCTTTTTAGCGATGAAAGAAAAAGTTGTTTTG
>JAEEGJ010029119.1_pt1 | contig 10923 bp, 10 predicted proteins | sample 8958761 | NCBI WGS metagenome assembly JAEEGJ01 (sample SAMN16246546, study PRJNA631951) | gut metagenome | biome: gut microbiome; feature: rumen; material: RS-attached | host: Bos | place: Iran: Karaj | collected 2018-10
ATCAGCATTACCACGGGGTTGGGCAGTATAGTATCCGGGCTCTTTAGGCAGCGCATAGCAAGTGGTCTGCAGCGTGGACCACTGCTTGGTAAAGAGGTAGAGGCTGTCGGCAGTGGCAATCATCGCTTCGCAGTCGTAGTCGGTGACGGGCAGTTCGTCAGCACCCGGCAGGGTGGGGTCGTAGCCGTCGTAGGTAAAGAAGATGGTGTCGAAATGGAATATCCCTGCCAGCAGGTCAGTCTTGGCGAGGCGCAGCACCCGCAAGTCGTCGCGCAACTGCATGTGGTTGTTGCCAAAGTCGCCGAAATAGAAATAATGGTCGTCCTGCACCGTTTCTTCCATGTCGGAAAAGGGTGGCAGCGTATCGAGGAGAGGCAGCTGCCGGACGATCTGGGCAGTAAGGGTATCCATTTCATAGAGCACCAGTCCGCCATGGTCGTTAGCTGTCCAGAGACCACCCTGCCAGTAGAAAAGTGACGAGGTATTGTTGAGCATTGTCGGCAAGGTGTCGACAATCACGGCTGTCGGGTTGGGCTTGGAACCGCCCTGCTGTCCGAGAGCCGACAACGGACATAACATCAAACATATACAGCAAATACCGAAGACTCTTCTCATGTTGCAAAGATACACTTTTTTTATTGAGAATTCTAAATTCTCAATTATTTTTGTATCTTTGCCTGCGGTATGGAATCGCTGATTGACAAACAATACACTGACACAGTTTCGTTTAAGGAGGACCTGCAGGCTCTCGTGGAGCATGAAATGTTTCCCACGATAGCCCACTACATATTCCCCGACACCCCACTCGAAGAGGTGCGCCAACAGCTTCTCGCCACCGAAAACCTGCGTCAGTTCCAATACACCTTTATGTACCGTGCCTGCCAATGGGTCGTCAAGAATAGCATGACCGACTTCACCTACAGCGGCACAGAGTATCTGGACGGCAGCCCGCGCCTCTTTATCTCCAACCACCGCGACATAGTGCTCGATGCCATGATGTTGCAATACATACTTGTGGAGCAGGGGCTTGAAACAACCCACGTGGTCATCGGTGCCAATCTGTTCGAGATACCCGCCATGTCGCTATTGGCACGACTGAACAAGATGTACGGCATTGGCCGTGGCGGCAACCAGCGCGAATACTACCGTTGCTTGATGACCATGTCGCAACACCGGCGCCACTGGGTGACGGAACTGGGCGAGAGCGCATGGATAGCCCAGCGTAACGGGCGCACCAAGGACGGCATAGACCATACCGACCCCGCCCTCATCAAGATGATTGCCGCTACGGGCAGCGACCCTGTCCATGCCCTTGCCGACATGAACATCGTCCCACTGAGCATCTCCTACCAATGGGAGCCCTGTGCACCCCTCAAAGCCCGCGAACTCTGTCTCCGTAGCCGAGGCCCTTACCAGAAAGCCCCGGGCGAAGACAGCCAAAGCATCGTCAGCGGTATCACCGAATACAAAGGAGATGTCCACCTTGCCGTCTGTCCACCGCTTACCCTCTCCGAACTGCAGTCCACCCAAGGCCATCCCGACCAAGTGGCTGCCCTTGTCGACAGCCGCATAAACCAAGCCTACAAGATGTTCGACACCAACCAGATGGCTGCGCGTCTGTTGCAGAGTGACACCATTGCCGACTTCCCACAGGCCGAACAATTCAACCACTACATCGAACAAGCCTGCCTCCGCTACCCCCTTGGCCCCGAATACCGCCAAACACTCCTCAGCATTTACGCCAACCCATTGAAGAATGTGTTGCCGTGTTAATGTCTAAATCAATTCACGAATTAAGGAATTAACGAATAACGAATCCAATATGATAGATAAACTCGAAGCCATTTATGCCCGTTACCAGGAGATTGAGCAGCAGATGAACGACCCCCAGGTCACATCCGACATGAAGCGCTACGTCAAGCTCAGCAAAGACTATAAGGATCTTCAGCCCGTTGTCAAGGCCTACCACGACTATAAATCGCTCCTCGACACCATCGCCGAATGTCGTGAGCTACTCAGCACCGAGAAAGACGATGAACTGCGCGAGATGGCAAAACTCGAACTGGCCGAGTGTACCGAACGTCGCGATAAAATGGAAGAAGACATTCGCATTCTTCTCATTCCGGAAGACCCAACCGACAGCAAGAATGCTGTTGTCGAAATCCGTGGCGGCACAGGTGGCGATGAAGCCTGTATCTTTGCCGGTGACCTTTTCCGCATGTACAGCCGTTATTGTGAGAAAAAACACTGGAAAATAGAAGTCGTCAGTTTCAACGAAGGCACTGCCGGCGGCTACAAAGACATTACTTTCAATGTCACGGGCGAAAAGGTCTACGGCATGTTGAAATACGAAAGCGGAGTCCATCGTGTGCAGCGCGTCCCCGCTACGGAAACCCAAGGGCGTGTCCACACCTCTGCTGCCGGTGTCGTTGTCTTGCCCGAGGCTGAGGAGTTCGATGTCGAGCTCAACATGTCCGATGTCAAGAAAGAGACCTTCTGCGCGTCAGGCCCCGGCGGTCAGTGCGTCAACACCACCTATTCCGCTGTCCGCCTCACCCACATCCCCACGGGCATTGTTGTTTCGATGCAGGATCAGAAATCGCAGATCAAAAACATGGAGAAGGCTATCGCCATTCTCCGCACCCGTCTTTACGAGCGCGAATACAACAAGTACATGGAAGAACTCTCCACCAAGCGTAAAACCATGGTGGCAACTGGCGACCGCAGTGAGAAAGTGCGTACCTATAATTACCCCCAAAGCCGTGTCACCGACCACCGCATCGGATACACCATGTACAATCTTCCCGCTTTCATGGACGGTGACATTGAAGACCTCATCGATGCCCTTCAGTTGGCTGAAAACGCTGAGAAACTGAAAGAAAGCGTCGGCTGATTGCCGCACATACCTCATATTGAATCATGGATTCCGGATTCTGGAATCCATGGTTCTTTTTATTGCCCATTTGCTTCGGCCGGAAATTCTTTGTTCTTTGAAGGGGTGTTCTTCGGTTGTTCAACCCGAACCGGTCATCAGGATAAGCAGTCCTCCAGTGGAGGCCGTTCAAAGGCAAAATAGTGACATATGAAGTGGTGAGGCTGATGATAACCGTTTTATCCTGTTTTCCGTCTTGATGGTCGATGTAGGTTCGGTCGCTCTTCCTTCGCTCCTTAGTCCTCAGTTCTCCCATCGTTCTCCCATCGTTCTCCCATTTCAAAAGGATAAATGAGGAAGAACTGAGGTCGTAGGGTGGAAGAAAGAGCGGGCCAAGGGCAGTGCAGAAGGGGCTTGGGTGCAGGTTGGGGAGGATGACCGAAGGGGGGGGCAATGGTGTTTGAGCATGGAACAACCGAAGAACAATCATTGAAAAGCCGAGATAATAAAAACCTTAGGGACAAGGTTCGTTTGGATTATTCCCTTTTGTCTTGATTAGAAGGGAATGAAACCAACGCCCACTTTGATGGTCAGGATGTTGGACAGGATGGCGTCGGAATAGTGCAGGTAAGGCATGGTGTCTTCTGCAAAACCCATCACTTTGTGTATGCCGTAGGTGTAGGCATAGCCTATCTGATAGTTCAGCAACAGGCGTCCGGCAAAGATGTAGTTGCGGCCCAAGCCCAGATGCAGGCCGAAAGTGTTGCCGCTTTCTTTGCCGTCGGGAGTGGTGAAACGAACCATATGAGCCCCGAAGTCAATATAAGGCCCCAGCGGAGCGAAATCGGAGTTTTTGTATCGTCTCAGTTCGAAGCCGATGGTGAGCATGTTGCGCGACCCGGGGGCCAAAGAGTCTACCAAGTAGTAGCTGCCGTGGACTTCGCGTGGGACGCGGTAGGTGTGGGTGATGTCGCTGTAGGCGCCATGGTGGCGGGCTGTAAGGGCGAGCGAGGTGCGGCGTCCCACCACAAACTCGACCGAGGCCCATGGGGTGACGGCCATATAGGTGCCTTTCTTTGTGGGTTGGTAGCCACTCATGCCGAAGTTGGCACCTGCTGCCAAGCCGAGACGTCGCCCCAGAAAACCTATGGGTTCCCGTTTGGAGGGATGGAAGGTACGGACATAGGTGTCGTATAGCATGGCGTCGATTAAGGCGGGATGGTCGGCCACTTTGTATAGCCGGGCTTGGCGGGTCAGCATGGTGCCTTTGTGGGCGTCTACCACGAGCGACACCATGGTGGTGTTCTCAAGTCCAGTGAGGGACGACGAGACTACCACGGGGAGGAAGGGCAATAGAAGCGAGTAGGCTGCAATGTTGCCTTTTTTCTGCCCTTCGACATTGAGTATGGCGGTCATGGTGAGTGTGCGGGCGTTGTGGCGCATTAAGAGGCTGTCCATGGCTGGCTGCATGATGCGGTGGTGTTCGAAACGCCCTTTGGTGAGCCAGAATTCATTTGTCCATTCGCAAATGGTGAGGAAGTCGTTGTATTGTTCAGCGGTGGTCATGTTGTGCATCCCTTGGTCGGAGAAGTCCACGGTGCTGCCTCCGAGGTGTTCAATAGTGTTTGTGATGTGGCCGGTAAGCCATTCCTCATGCCGTATGCTTCGGTCGGTGACAAGGTTGTCATGGCCGTCAACCACCCAATAGGTGGGGTTGAAGAGGATTGTTTTCGATTGGGTTGGGGTGACGGTGTCGCTTTTGCCGGTGTCGTTGTTCTGTGTGGAGGTGGTGAGCCGGTTTCGGAGGATGTGGACGAGGGTGCTGTCGGCCATGGTGAGATCGGTGAGTGCATAGGATGAGGTGTTGCGCAGGGTTTGCTGCCGCCGTTTTTGTCTGATGCGTTCGTATTTGGTTAGTTTGGATGTTGATGTGTCTTGCAGTTCTTTGGTCTTGTCGGAGTCGAGGGTGTCGGTGTTTACGGTGAGGAGGAAGTCGGTTGCAGATTTGCCGAGGGGGTTACGGAGAAGGTCGATGAGGTGTAAGGCCATAGCGTTGAGGTGTTGGTTGTCGGGGTATTTCATGTGGCTTTCCCATACTTTGTGGAGGGCGGCGAGGGTGGTTTGCTCGGCTGTCATGGTGTGGAGGGCATAGTGTACTTGCTGGCTTTCTCCTTCGACACGAAGGTAATCGTCGGCTACGGTGTATTCCTGTTCGTTGCATTTGGCTACGGCGATACTGTAGAGCGCCTGGGCGGTGTAGAGGTTCAGTGGTTCGTCGTTGGGCGAGGTGCGGAGGAGAATCCAGCTGTTGTAGAATGCACGGGCGAAGTGACCGTGCAGCAAATCCTGGCGAATGCATTCCATGCGTGCGGTGTGGCGCAGTTGGGCAAATTGGTCGGGGGTTGACATGAGGTATTTGACTCCTTGCGGAAGGTGGGCCAAGGCATGTTCGGAGCGTTGGCGACGGGAGACGATGTTGGGGTGGGTGAGTTGAGAGTCGTCGTAGTTGTCGCGGGTGGTGATGTCGGCAGTGGAGTCGAGCCAGCAGCCACGGAGACGGTAGTATGGGGTGTTGAAAAAGGTGGTGTCGAAGGGAAGGTCGTCGAAAGGGAGGTCGCTGTATTGTAGAATGTCAAACACGCTCTCGGTAACGCCTTTCCAATAGGGGCTGGCGGCATAGAAAAGGGCTATGCCGAGTGAGTCGGCCTCAAATTCCATTTCGCGGCTGCGGGCATGGATGGGCAGGCTTCCGGCATTGAGTTCGGCAACGTCGTCAAGGTCTTTGGCTTTGTTTTTATTGCGGGTGCCTGTCAAAGTTTCCATGCCGTGGGCACGGTAGTAGTGGATAATCTCGTGGGCAATGATGAAAGCCAGCTGGGCTTCGTTTTCGAGTTGTGCCATGAGTCCCGTGTTGATGAATATCATGCCTTGCGGGGTGGTGAAGGCGTTGACGTCGGGGGTGGTGACGGTGTAGAAACGCAGTTCGGAACGGAGGATGGGATAGTCTTTGAGCAGGGTGTCGGCAATGCGTGAGGCGAGTGTGCTGAGAGGGTCGCCGTAGACAATGTGTCCGCCGGCAAGAAGGCGGTTGATGTGGTAGGAGGCATTGAGAATCTGCTGTTTGTTGCGTACCCGTTTGCCTACATATTGTTCGGCACGCCAGATGTCGCTGTCGTATAGTTGTTTTATGCTGAGCCGGAGGTCGTCGGGAAGGGGACCTTGGCTGCGGAGGGGTTGTGCGGCAGCAGTGAAGGGGTTGAGAATTGGGAATTGAAAAGCGAGAATTAAAAATATGAGAAGGATTTTTTTCATGATGGGTTGTTTGGGGAATTGATAGTGGGGTGTGGATTGATGGCGGTTGGGGTTTAGTAGAATTTGATTGTTGTAAGCTGGTCTTTGCGGCCGTTGGTGAGCAGGACTATGTATTGGCCGAGGGTGTCGAGGCAGTGGGCGGCACCGGCGGAGACTTGTCGGTTCAGTTCGATGAAACTTTGGTCTTCGTGGCCGTCGGAGGTGAGAGACCATACGTTGAGGGCTGAGGGGTGCTTGAATAGGGTGAAGGCTTTGACGGGTTTGCCCATAGGGAGGGTGGCGTTGTCCAAATGGTCCACCCAGGCGAGCATGATGCCGGTGGGAGTGGGTAGCCAGCGGTATGCAATAAAGTCGCTTTTGTTCCATGCGGTGTTGTTGGAGAGACGTTTGGCGGTTGACCATAGAATATTGCCGTTGCTGTCGACACGCAAGACCATCATGCCCATGCGATGGATTTCGGTTATCACGTTGTTTGTCGAGGTTGACCAGAATTGGTCGAGGATGAGATAGGCACCGGTGCTGTCGGAGAGAGTCTGGCAGATGTTGCCGAATTGTACCCAGCTATGGTTTTGTTTTTTGTCTTCCCGGCTGTTGGTGAGCCGGTTCACTTCTGTAAGGGTGAAGGGGTGGCGGGTGACACTGAGTTTTTTCTTCTGTATGTTGTAGCAATAGATGTCGACACGGTCGATGTTGGAACCGGCAGGCATGATGAGATGGTTTTCTTGCTGGACGGCGGTGGCGATGAGAATGTTGCCGTTGCCATAGCGTAGCAGGGTGCGCTCGATGATGGGGTCACTGTCGGGCAGTTTGAATTTAATGTTTTTGGTTTTCTCGCCATCGAGAATGGTGAAGTTGCATTCCCCCTTGTCGTAGAGGGAATAGAGGATGATGTCGCCTTGGTCAGTGACAGAGACATTGCTTGCATTGACACAGGCGATGGTCTGTGTCCAGTATTCCTCAAGTTGGTGGTCGTAGAGACCTATTTTCATTTCGGGTTCCTGGGCTATGCGTTTGGAAATGGAGACCCCGGCCAGTAGTTTCCCGTTGGGCGATACCGATGTGGAGAAAGAAAAGAAGTCGTCTTTCTCGCCCGCGAAACGGGCAAGGGTAAGTGAGGTGTCGACGGTTTGGAGGGTCTGCAGGCTGCGACGGTCGCGATAGACGTGAAGTCCGTTGCCGGTGTTGACGGATTGAAGCAGGTCGATGTAGTTGCCGTTGATGTAGCCGCCATGACAGGTGTGGCCTTTGTCTTTGTTGAGCGGAATGCGCTGTTGTTCCTGAAGGGAGGAGTTGTAACGTACAAGTTCGAGATGGCTCTTGAGACGGCCTGTGTATTGGAGAAGTACCAGGTTCTGCCCGTCGTACCCGATGAAACGGGGTACACTGTTTTTAACAACTCCCTTGCCTATGGGTAGTTGGTCAAAGGTGATGGTCTGTGGCATGCCACGGAGTGACAGCGAGAGGACGGCAAGCGTCAGCATAAATATTTTGGATTGTTTTGACATCTTTTTTGAGAATTGAGAATTGAAAGGAGTTTGATTGGATGCTGTTAACGGATGAATTTATAGCCCACGCCTACCAGCATGCCGTAGTTGGGGATGTTGTTTTGCATCTCGCTGTCTTGCTTGAATGGGATGCGTACTTTGGCGGCGGCAGTGGCAAAGAAGTTGTCGTTGAAATAGTAGTTGACACTGAACAAACCACTGAATCCTAACCGCCAGTCGAAAGCTGTTTTGCCTTTATCATGGGTGAATGGGGTTGGCTCGTCAGTGGCTTTGATGGTGCAGTAGGTGTTGTCTTTCCTGTTTGAGAGCAGGCCTGAGTAGATGCCGGCACCGAGTTGCAGTTCCCAGTTGTCGTCGATGTAGTAGCCTGCCAAATAGCGGACTTCGACGAGTAGATTCCAGCCGTGCTGGTCGTGGTGTACCCATCTGCCAGAATAGGGCTTTGAGCTATAGAAGACATAGGTGTCGCCGTCGAGGGTGTAGGTGGTGTGGTAGAGGTTGCAGTTCAATTCGGCTTGGAACCCCATGACGAAATGGGTGCCGAGCGCTTCTTCGCCGTCGTAGCGGAAGGAGAGGGTGAGGGGTACGCCTTGTCTGTAGTCGATTGCATTGAGGGAGGCAGGGGCGGGCTGGAGGTACGACCCGACGGTGAAGAGGTAGACATTGTCGCCTGTCCATGGAGCAGGGGCGTGGTAATAGTGGATTTGGGCTTGCGCTGCACAGGTGATAAACAGGGCGGCAAGGAGTAGGATGTGCTGTCTTTTCATGGTGGGTGTGTTTTAAAGGTGTGGATGTGAAAATTATATAACGAATACAGATGATTAGCTTTTGGGGCGGGCGGTACAGTGGTAGGTTTTGCTTTTCTTGTCGTAGACTATCTCCACGCGGTAGCCTTTCAGCAGCATGCGCTTTGCCCATTCTTTCACTTTGCCTACATCGGACGATTGGAAGGTGACGACAGGGGTGTCGGCGAACTGGAGTTTGGCGCCGCGCGGGGTGCGGTTGGCCTGCATGGAGATGCTGCTGCCGTTGTTGCGGGCGTCGAAGAGGAACTGGTAGAGGAGGATGTCGATTTCTTTCTGGCTGTGGATGACGGTCTGGCCGGTGCGCTCGGCAACGGCATATTTGACGACGCAGAGGGTGTCGAGGGTGAGGTCGGGGTCGGCGGCGACGGGGTTGTCGGTGTTCCAATAGATTTCGGTGGCCATATTGGTGACGTGGACGCAGCCGGTGGTGAGGCTGGCCAGCGCCAGGATGAGGATTGCGGTGTGGGTGCTTTTCATTGTTGGGTGGCTTGTGAATGAGTTAACGTGTTATCGTGTTGATATGTTGATATGTTGGATGTTGATATGTTGCGAGCCGGATAAACTTTTCAACGGATAAACTTTTCAACGGATAAACTTTTCAACGATTTAGCGAATTGATTAGCGTGTTGACAGTTGGTCGATATGGTTGTCGACGATGGCGTCGATTTGTTGGGGGGAGCAGGCATGGAATATGCTGACGCATTGCAGCGAGCGTGATGCGGCCATGATGTTGACGGTGTCGGCTTCGGGTTGGCTGTCGTCGTTGAGGATGCTGAGGATGAGGTCGGGGTTGCCTTGTTCCAGCAGGGCGGCGGTGGCACTGTCGGGCTGGGGGATGTTGAAGTCTTTTTGCAGCTGCTCCCATCCTTGGGGTGTGGTGGCCTGGAGGAGGGTGAGGTCGATGCGGAGGGTGTCGTTGAGGCGTTTGCCCTTGATGTAGGTGGATTGGATGCCGGGACAGTGCAGATAACTGCGATAGAGTGCGCTGCATTGGTCGTCGTCGATGGTGCGTGGCCAGTATTTGAAGAGGCCTACGCCAGCGGCGGCGAGGAGGATGACAAGCAGGGTGATGGTCCAGCGGCGTTTCATAGGTATTGTATTATTTTGTCGGCGGTGGCGACAGCTTGGCGGTTGGCGGCGATGGTGCCGTGGCTGGTGGCCTGCGCCTGGACGCGGGGTGTGGCAACCCAGAGGGCAGGCATCAGCAGGAGGGCCACACAGGCTACTATGGCGTAGTGGCGGCGGTTGGCGCGGCGCAGGTAGCTGCCATAGTGTGCACGCATGTCGTCGAGCATCCGCTGTTCGGCGCAGTGGCGTGTGTGCTGTTGCAGCATCAGTTCTATGTCTTTTTCGTCAAGGCTCATGTTCGTATAGTTGGGTGTATATTTCTTTCAGTTTTTCTACTATGCGGCTCATGCGTTTGTTGAGGGTGTTGGGCTTGAGGCCGTGGTGTTGGGCTATCTCGATGTTGGTGTAGCCGTCGAATCGTTCCTGCAGCAGCTGGCAGTCGTCGGGTGGCAGGTGCTCCACCAGCTCTTGTAGCAGCGTGTCGCCGGGTGGCCCGGAGGCTGTGTCGACCAGCCTTTCGGCTTCGGCCAGCGGCGCGTCGGCGCGGATGTGCTGATGCCTAATGTGGCGCACGAACACTGTCCGCATCACCTTCTGCAGCCATCGGTTCATCTGCCTGGGGGAGCTGTCGGGGTGGAGCCCGTCGATGTTCTCCCACACGGCAATGAACACTTCCTGCATAAGGTCTTCGGCTTCCTCGCGGCTGTTGCTGTGGCGGATGCAGTAGTTCTCGATGTGCCTGCTGAATGTCCGGTGTAGCGTCATGTACCGCTCGTGCCGTCCGACGGGTGTCTGCCTTTGTGTGTTTTGCATTTCTTTACCTGCATTAGAGCCACTTTTGTGCCGAAAAGTGACATCTGGGTTGCATTTTTTTTTGAATGCAGTATTCCGGATTGTGGTATACAGCGTTCAATATTCCATATTACAAGGTGTTGCGATAGCTTCGGCGTGGCTTTGCGCTATTGCAAATATAGACTTTTTAAATTGAAAAGTGAGAAAATAATGCTTGAATCGATTATAAAAAAGGCGAGGCCTGCAACAGTAGTTGCGGGCCTCGCTGTATATGCGGACTATGTGTCTGCAAGGTATAGTGGTTACTCTTCCTCGGCAGCGGCTTCCTCGTAGGCTTTGAGAAGGGCCTGCTGGACGTCGGTGGGAACGAGTTCGTAGCTGCTGAATGTCATGGTGAAGGTACCACGGCCGGAGGTGAGGGAGCTGAGAGCGGTGCAGTAGCGGTTCATCTCGGCGAGCGGGGCTTTGGCGCGGAGGGTGGTGTATTTGCCTTCGGCGTCCATGCCCATGACGATGGCGCGGCGGCCTTGGAGGTCGGTCATGACACCGCCCTGGCTCTCGGTGGGCA
>JAEEGJ010029120.1_pt1 | contig 10922 bp, 12 predicted proteins | sample 8958761 | NCBI WGS metagenome assembly JAEEGJ01 (sample SAMN16246546, study PRJNA631951) | gut metagenome | biome: gut microbiome; feature: rumen; material: RS-attached | host: Bos | place: Iran: Karaj | collected 2018-10
CGAATTGAGCTTATGGCTGCCGGCGGGGCTCACGGACTCGTTCTTGAAGTAAATGTGAGCGGGGGTACCCAGGGCTTTTTCCAGCTCATAGGCTCTCACCAGCGGGGTGCAGCGGTAGGCGGCGTACTGCTGGCGTACTTCTTCGGGGATGGGGATCCACTCATCGGTCTGGTTCAGTTCCTGGTCGGCGCAGGCCTTGCAGAAAATGGGATACAGGTCTTCGGGCTTCAGAGGCTGCTTGGTAGCCGGGTGCAGGAAAGGCAGCGGCTTGTTGGGCATGACGGCCTGGATGTTAAAGTAATGAGTAGGAATCTCACTGTCCGGGAGGATGTACTTTTTCTGTTTCATGGTGTTAAGTGTTTTAAATTTTATTTATTTTGTTACTAACCTTGTACTCACAAGAAGGCGCAAAAAAAGGCCTGCTGTAAGTCAGCAGGCCTTTTCTATTCTCTTATAACTACGGCGAAGCGACTTACAGATTTGGACTGTAAGCGCGCCACCAGTTATTGTTGTTCTTTCTCATGCTGTTGCAAAGATGAGCAATTGAAATTACAAATGCAAGAAAAATTTCAAAAATTTTTAAAAATTCGCCAAAAGGGCCTGGGTGTACTGCGAAGAAGCCGTTACGTAGTGGGCCTCCACATAGGCGTTGAGGGCGGTGGCCACAAACAGCAGTACAATGATAGCGGCTACGAGGATGCCAATGACCTTGAGGCGCTTCAGCCACTTCTTGTTGTTCCAGCCGATGGTCTGGAACATGCTCCAGAAACCGTGCTCGAGGTGCAGGAACAGGGCGATGAACCATACGATATAGCAGGCCACAACCCAAGGGTTGCGGAAAGTGGCGATAAGCAGATAGTAAGGGTTCTCTGCTTCTCCACCCATAAATTCCTGCAGCTGCATCTTGGCCCAGAAGTGGGTAAGGTGGAAGCCCAGGAGGCCCAGGATGATGATACCCAGAACGGCCATGTTCTTGGCGCTCCAGCTGTCGTTCTTGGCCTTGGAGGCTACCTCGTAACGCTTGAGGCCGCCACGCTTCTTGATGTTTTCGTAGCTGAGCCAGATACCGTACACAATATGAATCACGAAGCCCAGGGCCAGGATGGGGACCATGATCTTGATGAAGGGGGAGGACATGAAGTCGCAGCCCAGCTGGAACCAGCCGTCTCCGTGGGAGTAGGGCGTGGTGTCTGCCGCCACCTTGCCGAACCTTCCGTAGAAGGAGTCCATGACGGAGCAGAAATTAATGGTACCGTGAAGGAGCAGGAAGAGGACAAGGAAAGCGCCGCTGACGCTCTGAATGAACTTCTTGCCGATAGAAGAGGTTAAAAAGTTAGCCATTATTCTAGTTTAGTTAATTTCTTAAGTATGCAAATATAGGAATCTTTCTTGGAAGTATCCCAATTTTTCGATACTTTTGTTACAATTAAAAGGAAACCCAATGTACAGACGCGTTTTACTTAAACTCAGTGGCGAAAGCCTCGGAGGGCCCGCAGGCAAGGGGCTGGATACTGCCTGGCTGGAAAAATATGCAAAGGAAATTGCAGCAGCGGCCAAGGCCGGTCTTCAGATTACCATCGTAAACGGCGGCGGCAACATCTTCCGCGGCCTGCAGGGTGTGGGCAAGGGCTTCGACCGGGTGGACGGAGACAAGATGGGTATGCTGGCCACGGTCATCAACTCCCTGGCCCTCAGTATGTTCATCAAGGCCGAAGGCGTAGACGCCGTGGTCTTCACCTCCACGCCTATGGAGCCTTACGCCAAGTACTATATGCGGGACGACGCCGTGAAAGTAATGGAACGCGGCGGGGTGGCCCTCATCGCCGGCGGTACCGGCAATCCCTTCTTCACCACGGACAGCGGAGCCGCCCTCCGTGCCTTGGAGATCGGGGCCGACGCCCTCCTCAAAGGCACGCGCGTGGATGGCGTCTATACCGCAGACCCGGAGAAGGACCCTTCGGCCCGGAAATATGAGGAGCTGTCCTTTGACGAGGCCATTTCCAAGCACCTGAAGGTGATGGACCAGACCGCCTATGCCCTCTGCAGCGACGGCAAGATGCCCATCATCGTCTTCGATATGAATGCCACCGGCAACCTCACCAAACTCCTGGCCGGAGAAAAGGTGGGAACCCTTGTACACCCGTAATCAACCAACACTAATAACACTGGAATATGAAAACTGAATCCGTATTTGGCTTTATCGCCGGCGCCGCCATCGGTGCCCTGGCCGGTATCCTCTTTGCCCCCGCAGCCGGGGACGAGACCCGCAAGAAAATTATGGAAGCCGCTTCTGATGGCTACGACCAGGCCAAGGAAGAGGCCGACGAACTGGCCCACAAGGCCCACGTCCGCTACCGCTACGCCCGCAGGGAAATGAACGCCCTCAAGAAGACCCTGATGGAGCAGGGCGAAGAACTCAAGGAAGAGGCCCGCAAGGCCCTGATGGAAAAACTGGACAAGCTGGAGAAGTCCCTCACCTCTGAACCGGAGGAAGAAGTAGACGAGCAGCAGCCTCAGGAGGCATAGTATGAGCGGTTTTGACAGACCCCTGCAAGACCTGGCGTCCAACGCCAGGGAATATGTGGACCTGCAGGTAGATGATCTGAAACTCCGGATCACCAAGGGCCTGTCCCTCTCTTTGGGTCAGGTACTGGCCCTGGTGCTTGCCTTGGTGTCCCTGTCCATCCTGCTGCTGGCCCTGGGTGCCGGCTGCGTGATCCTGCTGGGAAACTGGCTGGGCAATTTTGCCGTAGCCGCCTTCATTGTGGCCGGTTTCTTTGCCGTGGTCACCTTGATTTTGTTCCTGCTCAAGAACAAACTCTTCGTGAACGGGTTCGTGAGACTCTTTACCAAAGTATTTTTTGAGGAGGAGGAGGTATGACACGACAGGACTTAAGAAACATCCACAATATCAAGGATCTGGAAATAGCCCATCTGGAGATTCGCAACAGCCTCATCCGCCGGAGAAACTCCATGAGAAGGGACGTCAGTGATTTCCTGAACTTTTTCAGACCCGGCCGCCTGCTCAACTCGGGTTGGCGCGCCGTAGCTCCTGCTTCGCCCTCCCCGGGAAGAATCCTCCTTGGGGTGGTAAGACTCCTGAAAGCCCGCCTCCGCCGCGCGTAAACTTAAGAACCCTGCCTTATACCGGCAGGGTTTTTTCTCTTAACCAGGCCGCCACCTCGGCCGGGAGGCGGGGCGAGAGCGTGCGGTAGACCCGCTCGTTGTAGGCGTTGAGCCAATCTTTTTCGGCCTGCGTGAGGAGCGAAACCTCCAGGCAGGACGTGTCGAAGTGGCAGAGGGTAAGGGGCTCGAAGCCCAGCCAGGAACCGAACTCGTTGTCCCCTACCGAACGCACCAGCACCACGTTCTCGTGCCGGACACCGTGCATTCCTTCGCGATACACGCCGGGCTCGTCGGACAGAATCATTCCGGGCTCCAGGGGCACGCTGTTGAAATTTTGCCGCAACTCCTGCGGACCTTCGTGGACATTGAGGAAGAAACCCACGCCGTGACCGGTTCCGTGGCCGAAGTTGCGCTTGGCCTGCCACAGCGGCTCGCGGGCCAGGGCATCTATATGGCAGCCGGCCGTTCCGCGGGGGAAGACCGCCATCGAAAGGTCTATGTGTCCGCGCAGCACCAGGGTATAGTCTTCCCGCTCCAGGGGCGTGCAGGGGCCCATAGGAACGGTGCGGGTGATATCCGTGGTGCCAAAGAGGTACTGGCCGCCGGAATCGCACAGATAAAGCCCGCGCGGCTCAATGAGGGCCGATCCCACCCGGGGCGTGCTGAAGTGCGGCAAAGCCGCCGAAGGGCCATAGGCCGATATGGTCTCGAAACTCTCTCCCCGGAAGCCGGAAATCTGGGCCCGGAGGGAATGCAGGTACTCGGAAGCCTCCCATTCGTTCACCTGACCGGCGCGGGAAGAAAGCCAGTAGAGGAACTGCTCCATCACCAGGCCGTCTTCCAGATGGGCTTCCCGCATACCCGCCACTTCCGTCTCGTTCTTGACGGCTTTCTTGGCCGCCACCGGGCTGGGACGCTCCAGCGTGAGGGGTATCCGGTCTCCGGCATCTACGGCCTCCCGCAGCGCCACGCTGAGCGTGGCGGGATCTATGCAGAGCATATCCACTCCGGATTCCTTGAGGGACTCCAGGGCAAAACTGATATCGGAGTAATCGCGGATCTGGATGCCGTCGGCCTGCAACTCCTGGAAGGAGTCCTGCGTGTCGGGGTCCGGGGCGGCGAAGGCATCCTTGCGCACGAACCACTGGACGTCCTCCAGCGTAACCAGCAGGTAGGAAATGACCACCGGGTTGTACTCGATGTCCGATCCGCGGACATTCAGCATCCAGGCAATGTCGTCGAGGGCCGAAAGGAGGATGGCATCGGCCTCCTGCAGCACCAGCCACTTGCGCAGCCAGCCCAGCTTGGCCTCGCGGGAAAGGCCCACCAGGTCTTCTCCCAGCGTAATGATGGGAGAGGTGGGCACGGAGGGGCGGTTTTCCCACAGGCCATCCAGCAAATCGGGGACGGAGAAAAGGACAGCCCCGGGCACGGACTCCCGAAGTTCACGGACCGCATCCATCGTATAGCACAGGCCGTCTATGGCTATGCAGGGCTCGTCCATTCCCAGGGAAGCAATCCACTCCGGGATGGGGACCTGCTCCGGAACACGCATCTTGTGAAGGACAATGCCGGTACCCTCCAGCTGCTTGTTGGCCTGGATGAAATAACGGGTATCGGTCCAGAGGCCGGCGTGGTCCTGGGTGACCACAATATCCCCGGCTTCTCCGGTAAAACCGGACAGCCATTCCACCTGTTTCCACCGCAGGGCAGGGTACTCGCTGGCATGCGGATCGCTGCCGGTGAGGATCACAATATCCCAATGATTCTCCCTCATCAGGGCGCGCAGCGACTCTATTCGCTGGTAAAAGATGTTGTCCATAGCACGTTATTTGCACAAATATAATTATATTTGTACGAATTAAAAAGATAATAGCCATGACTGAAGACCCCCTCGAGAGAATAGAGCGCGAAGAGCGCGAACGTCGTGAAAAGAAGGGACCCCGCACCTTGATGACCGTTCTGGCCATCGTGGCCGGCGTCCTTGCCCTGGTACTCGGATACCTTCTGTATCAACGCAGTACGCTGGTGAGCCAGCTGGAAATCGAAAAGGCAGACCTGGCCAGACAGATGGTGGAACTGCAGTCCGATTTCTCGGCCCTGAGCTCCGACTATGAGTCCATCAACCACCAGTTGGACACCTCCCGCGAACAGGTGGCCCAGCTCATTGAGAAGCTGGCCAAGACGGAAGCCACCAACCGCAGCAAGATTCGTCAGTACGAAAAAGAACTGGGCACCCTCCGTTCCATTATGAAGGGTTACATTGTCCAGATTGACTCCCTCAACTCCCTCAACAAGCGTCTGACGGCAGATGCCGCCGCCGCCCGCCGGGAGGCTGCCGAGAGCCGCCGTGCCAACGAGGAACTCACCCAGCAGGTAGAAACCCTGTCTTCGCAGGTAAGTGCCGGCAAGATCCTCAAGGCCCGCGCCATCTCCCTCAACGCCCACTACAGCAACGACAAGGTGGGAGACCGTCACAGCCGCGTACGCTATATGGTGGCCAACCTCACGCTGGTGGAGAACTCCCTGGCAGACCACGGCCCCGTGCGGGTGTACGTCCGCGTGAAGGACCCGGAGGGCGTACTGCTCCTCAACAGCGAGTCCATCGAATTTACCGTTGACTACGCTACCCTGCAGGCAACTGCTTCCCGCGAGGTAGATTACGAAGGCAACGAGGTAGATCTGTCCATCTACATCAACGACACCGGAGATTTCCAGAAGGGTATCTATACCATGGAAGTCTTCACGGAGAAGAGCCTCCTGGGCCGCGCCGAATGTATGCTCAGATAGCATGATTTATATCCACGTCCCTTTCTGCAAGAGCTTCTGCATTTACTGTGACTTTTATTCCGAGATCGTCACAGAAGGAGTGACTGAGGCCTACACCCGGGAAATCTGCGCCGAGATTAAGCGTCGCAGCCGAGAAATGGACGACAACCCCAAAACCCTCTACTTTGGCGGTGGCACCCCCTCGGTGCTGCCGCTAAGCTGTTTAACCCGCATCCTCCTGGCTTTGGAGGAGGCGGGCCACGGCGGCCCTTATCAGGAGTTCACCATGGAGGTGAACCCGGAGGACATAGTGGAGAAGGGTCTCCCCTATGTGGAGAGCCTCAAGACGCTGGGCGTGAACCGCATCAGCATAGGCATCCAGTCCCTGGACGATGACCTGCTCCGGTGGATGAACCGCCGCCACAACGCCGAGAACGCAAAAAAGGCCTTCCGGATAGTGCGGGAAGCCGGCATCCGGAACATCAGCGTAGACCTCATCTTCGGCCTCAGCAACCTTTCCAACGAGGTTTGGGAAAAGACCATTGACGAGGTGCTGGAACTGGGTCCCGAGCACATCTCCTGCTACCAGCTCACCGTAGAAGGAGACAACGTGCTGGCCCACCGCCTGGAGAACGGAGAGTACGAGGAAGCGTCGGAAGAAGTCTGCCGCGCCCAGTACGATCTTCTCTGCGCCAAACTGGCGGCCGCCGGTTACCTCCACTATGAGATTTCCAACTTCGCCAAGCGCGGCTATGAGGCCGTGCACAATGGCGGTTACTGGTCCCGCAGGCCTTATGTGGGCCTGGGTCCCTCGGCCCATTCCTTCAGCGGAAGAGGCCGGAGTTGGAACAGCCCCGAGCTCACCGGCTACACCCTTACGAGGGAATCCCTGAGCGTAGAGGACGAGAAGGTGGAAACCCTTATGCTGGCCCTGAGAACCGCCCACGGCGTGGATGCCGAATTTATGGAAGCCAACTGCCTGCGGGACAGCATAGACCGCCTGTGCGCAGCCGGCGCCCTGGCCAAGGAAGGCCGTCGTTACCGCATTCCGGAAGACCACTTCTTTGTATCCGATGAAATTATCCGAGAACTGATATGATCCTCAAGCACCTCAGACGCGCCCTGAAATACTTTATCCAGATTACGCTCCTGTTTGGCGTAATCATTGGCATCCTGATGCTCAGCGGCATGGCCTCCACCGACATTGACACCGCGTTCAGAAGCGGCTGGAAGTCGGTCCAGCTCATCCTGGCGGCCTTTGCCCTTATGAGCCTGATCTACCCCTTCTTTGGTTACGGCAAGCGCACCGTCCATGCTACCGGAGACCCCGCCACGCATTGGCAGACCATTGATGAAGCCCTGGACAACCGGGGATACGTTTTTGCCGGTGAAACCCCGGAAGGCGGCCGCAAGTACCACCTCAAGTCCGTTATCAACCGCGCCGCCCGCCTGTGGGAGGACACCGTTACCATCAACCCGGTCCTGGAAGGATTCCAGGCAGAGGGCCTCACCCGGGACCTCGTCCGCGTGGTTATGCTCCTGGACCGCAAACTCAACCAATATGAACACTGACACCCAAGGATTCAAAACGGTTGCCACCTTCGTAGATAGGAACCAGGCCGATATCTGCGCCGCCTATCTGGGAGACAACGGCATCCCTGCCGGCGTCTTTACAGCCGACTCTTCCTTCCCTTCCCTGGGCTATGCCAAGCCCATCGAGGTGAAAGTGAATGAAAATGATTACGACGCCGCTATCAACATTTTGGCGGCGGCAGACAACGCGGAGTAAAACTCCTGCCCAAAAGCATCTGTAAGCGGCCCGCGGAGGAATTCGTACACCCGGATTCCTTCGCGGCGCCCTTTTTCATAGGCCTCCTTGCAGATATCCCAGCGGTGCAGGTTGAGTCCGCATCGGCCCCCTCCCAGATCTACCACGCGGATGGGATAGAGGGAGCAGGAGATGGGTTTCTTGAAGGTGGACTTGCCCTGGCAGAAACGGCGCTCGATGGAGCAGAAGCAGCTTCCGTTCTCAAAATGGCAATAGGCGCATTCTTCGCTGCCGGGCACCAGCGGAGTCACCAGATCTCCGTCCCGGTCTATCTCGAAAAAGCCCTTGGCATCCACGGCGGCGCGGCCTTCGGGGCGCATCAGGTCCTTGAAGGCGTCATAATTGGCCTCGATGGGTTCCAATTCCTCTTCCTTGAGCGGAGCGCCGCTGTCCCCCACGATGCAGCATTTGCCCTTGCAGACGGCATAGTCGCAGGCAAAGTATTCCAGGATGACCTCCTCGGAGACCAGAACGTCCCCTATCTCGATGATGGTTCCAAAGTCTTTGGGCTTCATTCCGACACAAATTCTATGCGGCCGCCGCTTACCAGGGCGCGCAGGTATTCCTGTACCTTGGCGGCATTGATGGCTCCAATGCTCTCCTCGTGGCGGCTGGCGATGTCCTTGTTGTTGGCATAGCGGTCCAGCAGGGTGGCCACGAAGCCGGACGGGCTGGAGAGTTCCCGCTTCACATCGGCCTGCAGGCGCTCTTTCCACGCCTTGAGGTCTACGGGATCTACCTTGGCGTCCACACTGGCCTTGAGGGCCTCACGAAGCACCGGCAGCACGATTTCCGCGTTCTGGGAAAGGGTCTGCTCCGGAAGGCCGGACAGCGCGGCGGGAAGGCAGGTAAGTTCTATCTGGAAACGCTCCTGCGGCTGGGCAAAGAAGTTGGTTCCAATCTGTACCGTGTAGCCGTAAGGGGCCAGGTATCGGACCAGCGTCCGCTGCAGGGCGCGCGCCGCCACCAGGGAAGTGTAGTAATGGTCCGAGGTAAGGGCGTATTCTGCGTCCATAAGCACATAGATGCCGCGGGGCTGGCCCTGGATTTCCGAAGTGGCCGTGCCGGTGAGCGGCTTCATCGTCACGGGCTTGCGGGCCACGGTCTCCTTGTCTGTGTTGAAACCTCCCAGATACCGCTGCAGGAGGGGTTTCACCTCTTCTTCCTTGAGGTCTCCGGACAGGATGAGCACGCCGTCCTGCATATGGGCGAAGCGCTCGTTGTAGTACTTGTGGGCCTTGGCGGGCGTATCGGCGGTGAGCTTGCCGGGGAGTTTGTTGGACGTATACACGAAGCCGGGGACCAGCCGCTGATACAGCAAATCCGTCACGGAAGGCTGGACCAGGGCCTGGTTCTGGCTGTAATGGTTGAACTCGTTCACGTTGAGCTTGCGGTCGCCGGAAAGGCCCAGCAGACACTTGAGCAGGAACTCCAGCTGGCCGGCCGGAGCCTCCCCCTTGAGGGCGAAACTGTGTACCGAAAGCTCGGTTTCCATCTGGATACCGCCGGCGCTCAGCAGGTCCCGGAATGCGGGGGCGGGAATGCCGGCTACGTCGTACAGGGAGAGCATCTCCCCTATGTAACCGCCTTCCCCTTCCTTGAGGCCGGCTATCTGGTTGAGGCCGCCGTTGAGCTGCAGGGCATAGTCAAAAACGCCGCTGCCGGGAACGCGCTTGAACACCACGCGCATCCCGTTGGAGAAGGTCCAGAGGGTGCCTCCGGTCACAGGCTCGGTCTTTTCGGCCTTGATCTTGACCTTGGGGGCCGAAATATTCAGGAGGGTGCTGTCTGCACTGTGCCAGTCGTAGGTTTTTCCGCTGGGAACCACCGAGCCATAGAGGTAAGCCAGGTTGTAGTTGAACAGGGCCTGGTCCTTGTCCAGCGAGTCGGGGGCGCCGGTGAACTCCAGCGTGAGGTTCTCCAACTGGCCCAGGAGGGCGTCGGCGAAGCGGTTGAAGAAGCGGGCTTCGGTGGTATCGGCCAGATTCTTTCTGGCAAACAGGCGCATGGTCTCCGAGTAGGGGGCCAGGTGGGCACCGTAAAGGAAGTTGGCTACGCACCGGCGGATATCCTCTTCCTGCGAAGGCAAAGAGGCCGCCCGGCTTCGGATCTGGGCGGTAAGGACTTTCTTGGCGTCTGAGAATTCCCGGGCCGATACGCCCTTGGAGTCTATCTCTGCCAGGGTGGAGGAAACGACGCGCATGGCTTCGTCTACCTGCTCCTTGGCCACGGTCACGGTAACGGTGTACCGCTCGTCTCCGCCATAGTCCATACTGCGCAGGGAACGGAAGCCGATGGTGCCGTAAGGGATGCCGGCATCCCGGAGGTTGCGCGACAGCCGGTGCCGCAGGATGGCCTGGAATTCCTCTCCGAAGAGGTCTGAGACGATGGCCTGGGCCGTGTTCATAAAGTCAAAGGGGACGCGGGCGCCGGCATAGGTAACCGATACTTCCGCTACCGGAGACGGGGAGGGATAGGCATCCACCCACGGCGCGGGAGAAGGCTCCCAGACGTAGTCCGGCCTGTGGTTTTCTTTCACCAGCATCTTGGGCACCAGCATGGAGAAGATGTCCATCTTCTTCTTGAGTTCCACCGGATCGATGTCTCCGCTTACCACCACGGCCTGTTCGGCCTTGGAGAGGGCTACGCGGGCAAACGAATACAGGAGCATCGAATCCAGGACCTCGGGCCGGTAGATGGGGACATCCCGGAAGTGATAAACCGTGGAGCCGTCCACGTCACTGACATAACCTTCTTCTCCGGGGGCCACGCCCATACGGGACAGGAAAGCCGGGTCCAACTGTTCCCGGGCCGATTCCGACAGAGGCGTATCCCGCTGGATGACGGCTATATGGCCATAACCTTTGGCCGAAGGGTTGGTAACCATGTAATACCGGACCCCGCAGGCCAGGGTTCCTTTTTGGATGCGGCTGTCCCTGGGCAGGCTGGGAAGCGTCTGCGCTGGCACAATTGTTGAGAAAAACAAAAGCGCCACAAGCAGTAAAAACCGGAAGTATTGCCTGCCAAGATTCATTTTTAGAATTTTTCGCACAAAATTACAACTATTTTTGCTACTTTTGCAACTCGTGTGCTAAACGAATGTTTAATTTAGTGTAATATCTTATCTAACATGAAAAGACTATTTGTAGCTATCGCAACGCTGAGCCTTGCAGCCGCAGTGGCCAGTGCACAGGATTTC
>JAEEGJ010029124.1_pt1 | contig 10921 bp, 7 predicted proteins | sample 8958761 | NCBI WGS metagenome assembly JAEEGJ01 (sample SAMN16246546, study PRJNA631951) | gut metagenome | biome: gut microbiome; feature: rumen; material: RS-attached | host: Bos | place: Iran: Karaj | collected 2018-10
TGCAAAAGTAGACAAAATCCACACATCTTTTTTAAAAAAATGAAATTTTTCCGCACAATTGCGAAAAGATATTGGAAATATGTCTATTTTTGCATGTTCAATTAATTTGTTCCCATGGTTGGGACGTTAACTTTAAAACATTGTTTAATAATGAAAAAGTATTTTCTAATCGGATTGCTGTCCTTTTTAGGATGCGCTTTGTTTTTCACATCCTGCAATAAGGATGAGGACGAGAAAAACACGTCGGGCACGCCGACAGAACAGGAAACGGTCTTTGTCAGCACCGAACAGCAGACGCGTGGTGTGCTGATTGAGGAACTTACCGGATGGGGCTGCCAGTATTGCCCTGCCGGACACAAGATTTGTGACCAGCTTGCGGAGCAGTATCCCGGAAAATTCTACTCCATCAATGTGCACTGCGGTAACTATGCTGAGGGGAAAAATCCGGAATATACGACGGATGAGGGCTATACGTTGCTCAGGACGCTCGGTATCGCAAAAGGGTTCGGTTTCCCTGCCGGCTATGTGAACAGAAGGTATATCACGGTCCAGCTCTCCTCCGGAACGACCACCGGTTACGGAATGGACCGCCAGCTTTTCGCGAATCTGACCACCAAGTTCATGTCGGAGAATGCCGAGGCCAACATTGCGGCAAGGTCCAGTATCAACAAGTCATCACGCGAACTGAAGGTAGATGTGCAGGTCTGCTTCACCCAGGCACCGAAGGATGAGACAGCCACTTCTTATATCCTGAACGTGGCTCTGGTGCAGAACAACATCAAAGGACCGCAAAGCGGAGCCGCCACACATTATCCCGAACATTGGGACGGCACCAACTACACCCACAACCACATGCTTCGCGCAATGGTCACCGGCCTGCGCGGCGACACCTTCGAATACAAGGGCACCGGCAAGGAAAATGTGATCAAAAAGAGCTATACCTTCACCATTCCTGAGAACATGGGTCGTGGCAATATCCCCGCCGTGCTGGAGGATATGGAGGTGATCTGTTTTGTGACCAACAAGGCGACGAACACCAACAATCCGGAGGATTATTTCCCGCTTCCTGTGCTGAATGTCTGCAAGAGCGAGATGTCCTATAAATAGGAAACCTGAAATTTGCTGCAGGCCGCCTTCCCCAGGGCGGCCTGTGGTTTTTAACTCATTCAAAATAATCACAACATGATGAAAAACCGATTTGTTATCGCGCTGGTTGCCCTCATTGTTTCGGGCATGACCATGGCGCAGGATTTGAAACCTGTCATCGGGACCGGCCAGCCGGCTCCGGAAATGAAACAGCAGAAAGCTGCCGGGGACTGGAAAATCCAGTTCTCAACAACCGTCACACCGGCCTTCACCTCTCCCGCAGGCATTACCTCGGACGGTAAGGATCTCTACACTGTAAGTGTGGCCAAGCCCATGATCTACAGGGTTGGCTTTGACAACAAGCTGAAGGATTCCGTTTCCATCAGCGGACTCTCCAAGTCGAGTGTCACCAACGCCTATGCGGTGGGTGTGGCATACGACGGCCATAACATGTATGTGTGTAACGGCAATGCCGCCATCTACATGCTCGACTCGACCCTGAGCAAGGTGGAGAAGACCATCACGCTGCCTTCGGGCACCTATGCCGGAGCCGTCGCCTATGCTCCTGATGCCGACAACGGTAACGGAGGCTTCTATGTCGCGTTGGTCAATTATGGCATCAAGCTCTTCACCCGTGAGGGCAAACTGCTGAAAACAATTACAAGTACTGATCTCGGCTATGCCGCCCAAGTGTGGGCCCTGGCTTATGACACCATTTCGTATGGCGGACCTTACCTGTATGCGCTGGAACGCTATCCGCAGAACATCATCCGCATCAATCCGCAGACGGGGAAGATCAACGCCCCCATCCATACTGTGGGCGCGGATGTGACCGCCTGGGCAAACTATTATTCCTATGGAATGTATGTGCAGAAAGGTGTTGTGGATCCCAATTCCGCCACGCTGGGTGTCTTCTTCATGGCGAGATACCACATCGGATATGACCTCTCCACCGTCAACGACCTGCCGGATGATGGCGTTGCCGTCGTCGGCTCCGACATGGAGAAATTCCACAAGGCCGGCACGCCGAAAACCATCCGTGCGACATTCAGATGCACCGGCAGCCAGCCGCTGAAGAGCTATGTGTTCCATTATGTCATCGACAATGTGGACTACACCGACACCGTGCAGGGGAAGAGCTATTCCGACTATGTGAGCGGTTTCAAGCTGACCCACTCCAAGACCTACACTCCCGCCGATCCGGACAAGAAAATCAACGTGAAACTTTGGCTGTCGGACATCAACGGGAATGTAGATGAGGTCTCCTCTGACACTCTCGACTTCGTGTTCGAGACCTACGACAAGGGTGTGCAGCGCAATGTGCTGCATGAGGGCTTTTCCTCAGCAACCTGCAGCCCCTGCAAGGCCGGCAACGCCAACCTTAAGGCCATCATGGATGCCAACAGCAACTGGGTCTGCATCAAATATCAGATGTCCTGGCCCGGCAACGGCGATCCCTATTACACTTCGGAGGGCTACACCCGTCGCGCCTATTACAACGTCTCTTCCGTGCCATGGCTGCGTGTGGACGGAACCGTCTATGCCGGCAATAGCGGTTCCTATACTGCGACCGTTCTGAAAAACGAGGCGCAGAAACCTTCGTTTGTGGAGATGAACGGCAGCCTGTCTTACGATGGTGCTAAGAGATACATGGCGGAAATCACCGTGAAACCTGTGAAGGACATCTCCGGCGATGTGCGCCTGTTCGCCGCGCTGGTGGAATCCAAGACTGTCAAAAACATTGCCGACGAGTACTTGAACCAGTATGGGATGGCCACCTTTGCCGCCAACTGGGATACGGTGTTCCACCATGTGATGAAAAAATTCCTCACGCCGGTCAGCACCGGCACGGCTGTGACGCTGAAAGAGGACAGTGTGCTGCACTTCAACCTCTCCTACGAGTTTCAGGGCAATTACCGCCTGCCGAACAATGCGCAGGATCCGATCAATCTGAACACTGAACACTCTGTGGAGGATTTCAACCACATCTATCTGGTGTACTGGCTGCAGGATTACAAGACAATGGAGGTGTTCCAGGCCGGAAAGACTGAGGGACCTCTCTCCGTGGCGGAATCCCGCTCCAGCCTTGCTGATGTCAAGGTCTTCCCGAATCCAGCCTCCGACATGCTGCAGATACGTTCGGATGTGGAGTTCTCCGCAGTCCGGATGGTGAACATGGCAGGACAGGTGGTGCGCCAGCTGTCCGCTGAGGGTATGGAATGCAGCCTGAGCGTGCAGGGTTTGGCTGCAGGGCTTTATATCCTTCAGCTGCAGACTGCCAACGGCACTGTCAACACCAAGGTGCAGGTCCGTTAATCATTTTTTTGCTTACAATCGGGAGGGTGTCCGTTGCTGCGGCACCCTCCTTTATACGTTCAGGCAAGGATATGGTGAATGTTTTTCTCAGAAAAGGGCTCCCGATTCTCTCACAGCTGCTGGTGGGATGCCTTCTCTGCTGTTCTTTACAGGCGCAGGAGATAACCGGCATCAGATATGACAACTGCATCTACGATGAGGCGGTGGCCGGTTTGAAGGTTTCGGTTTCGGGGGCGCATTGTGCGCCTCTTGTGATTGCGCTTGGTGGAGAACAGTGCTTCAATGTCTCGTTTGACGATCTGGACGCCCGTTTGCGTGATCTGCGCTATACCGTTATCCATTGCACCTACGACTGGCAGCCTACCACCTCCCTGCTGAAATCGGACTATATCTCCGGCTTCGGGGAGGCATACATCAATGATTATTCCTATTCCATGAACACATTGCAGCATTATCTCACATACCGTTTCAGTTTTCCGAACGCGGAGATGCAGCTGCTCAAGTCGGGTAACTACCTGCTTTGTGTGTATGAGGATGAGGAACATCCGCTTTTCACCTACCGGCTGATGGTGGTGGAGGAGAAGGTTTCCGTGCATCCTGACTGCCAGGCCTCAAGCAATGTCGCCGAACGGCTTACCCATCAGGAGCTGCGTTTCCAGGTGCGTCCTGAGGGTTTCCGGTTGCAGAACCCTTCAAGGACGGTCAGGGTGGTACTGATGCAGAACCAGCGGACGGACAACGCGATGCTTTTTCCCAAACCCTACTCACAGCAGGGCGATGTGCTGCTGTATGACAAGGCTGGAGCCAACACCATGGAGGGCGGGTGCGAGTTCCATCGCTTCAACATGCGCAGCATGGTCAAGACACTCGAAAATGTCTGGCAGATCAACCGCACTGAGGAGAGCTATCACGTATATGTCTATCCCGATCCGGACCGCTCCTACAAGCCATATGTGAGCGAATCGGACATAAACGGCTGCTGCCTGCTGCTCTCCGACACCGATGTGCAGGCCTTCGAGGTGGATTACGCGCATGTGCATTTCCAGTTGAAGTATGACCGCCCCTTGGATGGTGACCTCTACATTTTCGGAGAGCTTACACACTGGCGTTTCCTTGACGAGGCAAAAATGACCTACCGTCCCGACCTGCAAGCCTATACGGGCGATCTCTATTTGAGGGCGGGATATTACAATTATTTATATATGTATGTTCCCAAAGGCGGCAACCAGGGCGATTTCACTGTGGAGGGCTCCCATTGGGAGACGGAGAACAGCTACCAGTTCCTGGTCTACTACCATCCCGACGGGACGGATTACGACCAGCTGATAGGGTACAGGCAGACATTTTTCACCCAATAGCACAAACATGGATTTCAGCATCAGAATTGCAAAGGAACTGAACCTTACGGTGGATGCGGTGCGCAACACCATCGAATTGTTGGATGAGGGGGCGAGCATCCCATTTATCGCCCGTTACCGCAAGGAGGCGACCGGCAGCCTGAACGAGGTGGTCATCACCGCCATTCGTGACCGGTGCCGCCAGCTCGGTGAGTTGGAGGCGCGTCGGGAGTATATACTTCAGTCTGTCCGGGAGCAGGGCAAACTGACCGCCGATCTGGAAAAGAGAATCAATGAGGCGGAGACCCTGTACCAATTGGAGGATTTGTATCTGCCATACAAGCCGAAGCGCAAGACCCGCGCATCGGTTGCAAGGGAGAGGGGGCTGGAGCCGCTTGCCGAGCGCATTTACGCCCAGGGCAACGGGAATCCGCGCCAGTGGGCCGCACCCTTTGTGGATGCTGAAAAGGGTGTGGATGATGTGGAGGCCGCCCTGCAGGGTGCGCGTGACATCATCGCCGAAAAGGTGTCGGAACATGAGCAGACCCGCGCCAGGCTGCGCAGGCTTTTTGAGCGGAAAGGCCGCATCATCTCAAAGGTTATCAAGGGAAGGGAGCTGGAAGGTCAGAAGTACGAACTCTATTTCGACAATAAGGAGCCTGTATCACGCATTCCTTCACACCGCCTGCTGGCGATGTTGCGCGGTGAGGAGGAGGGCTATCTGCGCGTGAAGGTGGAGCCCTCGGAAGAGGAGGCGTACGCACTGCTGGACAGCATACATGTGAAAGGCCGCAACGAGGCGGCGCAGGAGGTTGGGGATGCCGTCACCGATGCCTACAAGCGTCTGCTGCAGCCGCAGATGGAGACCGAGATGCGGCAGCAGGCCAAGGTAAAGGCTGACGAAGAGGCCATCCGCGTGTTTGCCGACAATGTGCGGCAGCTTCTTTTGGCGCCGCCGTTGGGCGAAAAGGTGGTCATGGGCATTGACCCGGGGTTCCGCACCGGCTGCAAGGTGGTTGTGCTTGACCGTCAGGGCAGCCTGCTGGAACATACGGCCATTTTCCCGCATCCGCCGGTGACCGATGTGCATACGGCCAACCGTGTAATCCGCGATTTGGCAAAAAAATATGGGGTGGAGGCCATTGCTATCGGCAACGGTACCGCCGGCCGTGAAACCGAGCAGTTTGTCCGGCATGTCGATTTTGAGACGATGCCGCTGATTGTGACCGTGAATGAGAACGGTGCCTCGGTCTATTCCGCATCGGAGCTTGCGCGTCAGGAATTTCCGGACGAGGACATTACGGTGCGCGGTGCGGTCTCAATAGGCCGCCGGCTTATGGATCCGCTTGCTGAACTGATAAAGATCGATCCGAAGTCCATCGGGGTGGGGCAGTACCAGCATGATGTCAATCAGAAAAAACTGGCGGCATCGCTGGACGAGACCGTCTCCTCCTGCGTGGATGCCGTCGGGGTGGAGCTGAACACCGCCAGCCGCGAGCTGCTGGCCTACGTCTCCGGTATCGGCAGCGCGTTGGCTGCGAACATTGTCCGCTACCGTACGGAACACGGCGGCTTCCATTCCAAGCAGGAGCTGTTGAAGGTGCCCCGTTTCGGGGAAAAGGCCTTCGAGCAGGCTGCGGGGTTCATCCGTGTGCGGGATTCCGCCAATCCATTGGACCGCAGTGCAGTACATCCGGAAAGCTATGACATTGCGGAGCGCATGGCCGCCTCGCTGCAGTGCACGGTGGGCGACCTCATGGCAGACAAGACGCTGCGCGACCGCATCCGTCTGGAGGATTTTGTGACCCCGAAGTTCGGTATTCCGACGCTCACCGACATCATGAAGGAGCTGGCCAAGCCCGGACGTGACCCGCGCGAGCAGTTCGACCTCTTTGCATTCGACAGCAACGTGCGGGATATTACCGACCTGCATGTCGGGATGGAGCTGACCGGCGTGGTGGTCAATATTGCTGCCTTCGGCTGTTTTGTCGATATCGGGGTGCATCAGGACGGCCTGGTGCATGTGAGCCAGATGGGCAGGCGCAGGGTGCGCAATCCGCTGGATGTGGTGAAACTTAACCAGAAAATAAAAGTGAAAGTGATAGGGGTTGATGTCAACCGGAAGCGCATCTCCCTCAGTATGAATTTAGATTAATATAAAATTATGGACAAACAGAGCCTTATTGCACTAATCCGCCAGAAAAAGAGTTTCTTGTGTGTCGGTCTGGATACTGACCTCGCCAAAGTTCCCCAGCATCTGCTACAGGAGGAGGACCCGATTTTCAGTTTTAACAAGGCCATTATTGACGCAACTTTGCCCTACACTGTGGCCTACAAGCCAAATCTGGCCTTTTATGAGTCCTACGGCTGGCAGGGGCTGCGCAGTCTGGACAAAACGCTTGCCTACCTGCGCTCGAAGCCGGAACCGGTGTTCGTGATTGCGGATGCCAAGCGCGGCGACATCGGAAACACCTCCGCCCGCTATGCCGAAGCCTTTTTCGGTGCGCCGGAGCCGGAACGCCGTTTTGACGCGGTGACGGTGGCCCCCTACATGGGCGAGGACAGCGTGAAGCCGTTCCTAGGCTATGAAAACGGTTGGGTGATAGTGCTGGCGCTGACCTCCAACAAGGGCTCGGACGATTTCCAGATGCTGAATTGCGACGGAAGCCGTCTGTTTGAAAAGGTGCTGGAGACCTCCAAAGGTTGGGGGAGCGATGAAAACATGATGTATGTTGTCGGGGCGACAAAGGCCGAGATGCTGGCGGACATCCGCCGGATTGTGCCGGACCATTTCCTGCTGATTCCTGGCGTGGGTGCGCAGGGAGGCAGCCTGGAGGCGGTTGTGCGCTATGGCATGACCCGCGACTGCGGCCTGTTGGTCAATTCCTCCCGTGGAATAATCTACGCCTCAAAGGAGGCTGATTTCGCCGTACGCGCCGGAGAGGAGGCCGAAAAGCTGCAGCGTCAGATGGCCGCGTTCCTGTAGGGACGCATCGGATGCGGCCCTACACGGGCCGAAAACCCGTGTCCATCCGCCGAAACGTTTTAAATCAGATTCATATAATGAGAAAATGGGGTTTATTTATCGGGATGGCCTTTGTCATCATTTTCTTATGGATAATATCATTGTCCATGCCTGAAGGCACAAGAATTTCAAAGAGAATATATTTTGATGATGGCCGAAAGGATATTCTAGATTATAATGGAAAATATGAGATTCCACCTAATGTGATAAGTTATTGCAAAATAAAGAAAAAAATATTGGTAAAATGGAATCCGAACTATCCGATACCAGCTATTTATGACAAATATGATTATGGTTATTCTGCTGATAGTGTTATTATGTATTGGGTTATCGATTTGGATGCTGAAGAACAAATTGGTCCAATGGATTCAATATCATTTTACAATTATTGCAGGAACAATGGGATCCTAAAATCAAAAAAATTGGAAAACCTGTAGGGCCGCGGCGCGCCGCGGCCCTACAAACGCGTTCCAAACGTGACGTTAATGGATTATGGATCGTTCCAAACGCAACGGTGATGGCGTTTTCACCGCCGGTGCGCGAACAGCTGTTTCAGCGCAGGGATGTAGTCCTCATCGGTGAAGATGCGCACATGGTCGGTGGATGATTTGCGGAAAATCTCCTGCTGCGCGGCAAACAGCCGGTCCCACCATTGGAAATAGGCCGACTGGAAACCGGAGGCGGAGGTGTCCACCAGGGAAACCCGCCCCGTCTCCGCATCGCGGATATGCAGCATCCCCAAATCCGGAACCAGGCACTCGCCGCGGTCCACCACCTGGATGGCGGCCACATCGTGCTTGTTCCGCGCCACGCGGAGCGCATCCTCAAAACCGGTGTCCATGAAATCGGAAAGCAGGAAGGCGGTGCAGCGCTTCTTGAGGGCGTTGGTCAGGTAACGGAGCGCCTCCGACACATTGGTGGTGCGCTCCTCCGGCTGCTGCGCAACCAGCTCCCTGATAATCCGGAGGATGTGCGATGTGCCCTTCTTGGGCGGAATGAACTTCTCCACCCGGTCGCTGAAAAAGATCACCCCCACCTTGTCGTTGTTGGAAATGGCGGAAAAGGCCAGCACAGCCGCTATCTCGGCCACCAGATCCTTCTTATAGGCCTTTCGCGTTCCGAAGAGATGTGAGGCGCTCACATCGACCAGCAGCATCACCGTCATTTCACGCTCCTCCTCGAACACCTTGATGTAAGGATGGTTGAAGCGTGCGGTCACATTCCAGTCGATGGAGCGGACATCGTCCCCATACTGGTACTCGCGCACCTCGCTGAAGGCCATGCCGCGCCCCTTGAATGCGGAATGGTACTGTCCGGAGAAGATCTGACGGGTCAGCTCCTTGGTGCGGATTTCGATCTTACGGACCTTTTTTATAAGTTCTGTCGAATCCATGACTTCGGATTAAGGCACTTCAACCGTATTGACAATCTCGTTGACAATGTCATCGGCCGACACATTCTCCGCCTCAGCCTCGTAAGTCAGGCCGATGCGGTGGCGCATCACCGGCAGGCATACCGCACGGATATCCTCCGGAATCACATAGCCGCGCCGTTTCAGGAAGGCGTATGCCTTTGCGGCCAGCGCCATATTGATTGAGGCACGGGGCGACCCGCCATATTGTATCATGTTCTCCAGCTTCTGCAGGCCGAACTGTCCCGGGTAACGCGAGGCGAACACGATATCGGTGATGTAGTTTTCGATTTTCTCGTCCACATAGACCTCCCGGACCACATCGCGGGCATGGATTATGTCTTCCGCCTTCAGGCAGGCGTTGACCGTGGCATAGGTCGAGGTGATGTTCTGCCGCAGGATGGACTTCTCCTCCTCCTTTGAGGGATAGCCTATGACAACCTTCAGCATGAAACGGTCCAGCTGGGCTTCCGGCAGCGGATAGGTGCCCTCCTGCTCGATCGGGTTCTGGGTGGCCATGACCAAAAATGGCTCAGGCAGCGGATAGGTCTGCTCACCGATGGTCACCTGACGCTCCTGCATCGCCTCCAGCAGCGCGCTCTGAACCTTCGCCGGAGCGCGGTTGATCTCATCCGCTAGGATAAAATTGGCGAACACCGGCCCCTTCTTCACCTGGAACTCCTCCAGCTTCTGGCTATATATGAGCGTTCCGACCAAATCCGCCGGAAGCAGGTCGGGTGTAAACTGTATCCGGCTGAATTTTGCCTGGATGACACTCGCCAACGATTTGATGGCAAGCGTTTTGGCAAGACCGGGGACACCTTCCAGCAGAATGTGTCCGTTGGAAAGCAGCCCAACCAGCATCTGCTCCACCATGCCTTTTTGTCCGACAATCACCTTGCCCATCTCCATCTGGATGATGTCGACAAAGGCGCTCTCCCGCTGTATGCGGTCATTCAATTCTTTAATATCAACTGTTTCTGCCATATTAGTATATTTCAATTCTTGGTTTCAAATATCATGGTACAAACTATAACGGAAACGGGAGCCACATATTATGGCCTACTGCAAAAAAAAATGAAGGCCGCTAAAAAGAGTACTGGAGGCCGAAAGCGAGCAGACGGCGGTAGTTGCGGGTGTTCTCGGTACGCCAGTAGTCGAAATTCTCGGAGAAGGTGGTGCGCTGTATGGTCTTGTCGAACACCTCACGGATTTCCACATAGCAGTTCCAGGAACGGGACTGGCGGCTCAGCCGGAGCGTGCCGCTCAGATATGCACTTGTATGGGAATAGACCTCCCTGCGGCGGCTGTCATAACTGTTGCGCAGGCTCAGCTGCCAAACCTTGGCGAACCAATAGAAGGCCGAACAGCCCAAAGTATAATGGAAATCGTCGGACGAGGAGCCGGAGGTGCCGTACCTGCTCACATCATAGTTGAGCACGCTCCATGCCTCCGCCCCGAAACCGCCGTGACCCCATTTGGCCCGCAAAGTCATGTGGAAGTTGTTTTTCGAGACAGTGTTCAGCCAGCTGTACACAACAGCATTCTTCAAGGAATCGCGCAGGGTCGCCGGCAGCTGCCCCTCACCTGTGTAAAGCACCTGCTCCGCAGCATTGCGCATACGGCTGACACCGCCCTGCAGCACATATTCCCACGCACCGATGCGGAAATTGTAGGTCAGATCCGTCCGGAGGGTTTTGGTGGGCTTCAGGTCAGCATTCCCCAGATAATAGACCCCCTCGCTGT
>JAEEGJ010029127.1_pt1 | contig 10920 bp, 10 predicted proteins | sample 8958761 | NCBI WGS metagenome assembly JAEEGJ01 (sample SAMN16246546, study PRJNA631951) | gut metagenome | biome: gut microbiome; feature: rumen; material: RS-attached | host: Bos | place: Iran: Karaj | collected 2018-10
TCCACTGTATATGTCTTTTGCAGGAGTGCATCGCCCATATACTTTTCGTTATCAAGGATGCGCCTGATCGCACTGTCGTACCATCGGGTATTGCCTCTTGCAGTCAGTATGCCGTCCCGTTCAAGCCCTCTTGCAATCTGCTGACAGCTTGCGCCTTCAAGATACTCACGGAATATACGCTTCACGATCTCTGCCTGTTCGGGATTGATCACCAGATGCCCGTCCTCGTCCTTATCATAGCCGAGGAAGCAGTTTGCATTGACCATGACCTTTCCTTGCTGAAAACGGTGTTTGATACCGATTTTAACGTTCTGGCTGAGCGATTCGGATTCCTGCTGTGCGAGGGATGCCATTATGGTAATCAGGACCTCGCCCTTGGCGTCCATTGTATTGATGGACTCCTTTTCAAAGTATATCGGGATGTTCAGTGTTTTCAGTTCTCTGATGTAGTTCAGGCAGTCAACAGTGTTGCGGGCAAATCTGCTGATCGATTTTGTAATGATCATATCGATCTTACCGTCATGGCACGCCTTTATCATTTTATTGAACTGTTCTCTGCCTTTGGTGGAGGTTGCGCTGATACCGTCATCGGCAAATATCCCGGCAAGTATCCAGTCCGGATTCTTTTCGATGACATTCGTATAATGTTCAATCTGTGTTTGGTAGCTGGACGCCTGTTCTTCATAATCTGTGGAAACACGGCAATATGCAGCCACTCGCAGTTTGCGATTTTCCTTTTTCTGTGCGAGACTGCCGATCTGCTTTTTTGCGGGTATTTCCGTTACTTTTGCCATTTGACCACCTTACTTTCTATGAGACTGTACAGATACTGGGCTTGTTCGTATGGATCGTCGTACTGCCTTTCCGGGGCTGAAAACCAAAAATCAGACTGCGGCTTTGCGGTAATACGCCGCTTCTTTCCTGTCTGATTTGAAGCTTCAGTCCGCCTTTGCAGTTCCGTATTTGCTTTCTGATATGTTTCAATATCTATAATAGCCGGATAGAAATCATCCCCGTAGTAATACTTCTTTGTCAGCATGCGTTTTACTGTACTGTGTACGAGCGGATGCCCTGCGGCTCTGGCGGCTTCACTCAGGCTCATTCCGCCGATGTAGTTATCGAAAATCCGTCTGACACACTCTGCTTCTGCTTCATTTATAACAGCGCACCCGTTTTCTATCCGATATCCGTATGGCGTATGCCCCATTACAGCACCTCCTTCAGTGTGAGCCCGCATTTCAGTTTAAACTCAATACTGTCCCGGTCATAAACTACAATGTGATCTACAAAAGCAGTGAACAACTCATCACTGAAATTATCAAGAAATGCCGTTGTTTCCGTGAATTTCAGGAGCTTATCCAACTCTGTGATCTCATAGGCTTCTGCGGATGTATATGTTCCCAGAACGGCAAGCTCGTTTCTGTAATCGTCTGCCGCCTTTCTCAGTATATTCATTTCCTGATTGAACATCACATTATCGATGATATCCTGCGCACGGAGCTGACGCAGGGTGTGCTTTTTCTCGGAGTTCTTTTCCAGCAGCTGCTGAAGCTCCTGCATTCTCTTAATGCTTTCATCCGTACTGTCTGCTCTGAGTGTATCGTACAAAGGCTTCAGGATCAGCTTTCTGCTGAATATGAGCTTATTGAGCATCGTTACAAATGCAGCTTTCAGTACATCGTCACGCACATATTTGGCGGAGCATCTTCGGATATCCTCTATATGTGTATTGCAGACCCATGCTATTTCAGCACCGTGACAGTGAATCCTGCGCTTATACTTGCCGCCGCATATCCCACAGGTGATCTTCCCCGAAAAAGGAAACCGGTTCTGATACTTTCCCGACTCTTTAACGATGCCTTTTTCCTTGCCGCGCTGTTTGATCAGGGCATTTGCCTTATCGAATACTTCTCGGCTGATAATTGGCTCGTGGTGTTCGGATACCAGATATGTTTTAACTTCTCCGTGGTTGTTATGTCGCCGGAAAGATTCATCGGTATAGGTCTTTTGAAATAAAGCATCACCGACATACTTTTCGTTGACAATAATATCCCTTACAGTTGATCCTGACCATTTTCCGCCCTTTCTTGTGGGGATTCCCTGCTGCTGAAGAGCGGATGCGATCGTATTAGTGCTGTGTCCGGCAAGAAGCGTTCTGAAAATGAATCTCACAACTCCGGCTTCATTCGGCTCAATGATCATATCTCCGTTCTCGTCCCGCTGATATCCATACGGAACATAGCCTATTTTGAAAGTACCCGCCGCCATTCTTCGCTGTATCGACCACTTTTCGTTTTTTGAAATGGAAGCAGATTCTTCCTCAGCCATACTGCTGAGAATGGACAGGATCAGCTCGCTTTCCATATCGCCGGTATCAATGTTTTCTTTTTCAAAATAAATCGTAACACCGATATTCAGAAGCTCACGAACGATAGAAAGGCAGTTAGTGGTGTTTCGGGAAAAACGGCTGATGGATTTTACAAGGATATGCTCCACCTTTCCGATTCGGCAGGCTGTCAGAAGATTCTGAAGCCCGTCACGGATCTCAGCTTTTGTACCGGTAATTCCGGTATCATAATACAGACCGGCGTACTCCCATTCCGAATGCATCAGGATATATGATTCATAATGTGCTTTCTGCGTTTCAAGGCTCTCAAGCTGATCTGAATGATCCGTAGATACGCGGCAGTATGCAGCCACTCGCAGTTTCTTCTTTTTCACAATCGGCTTCTGCGCTTCGATCATACGAATGTTCATGGAAATACCTCCTTTTGTTGGTATCTATATTAGCTCTTACTGCCTGATAAATCAACCGTTTTCGGCAATAGATCCGCAAAAAGCGGAGAGAAAGTATGTCGGTTTAACTGCGTTAATTTGTCATACTCGTCAAAGGAAATAAGTCCGCTTTTGTAAAGTGATTCTGTAATGGCCTGTGCCTTATGGTAGTTCACTTCGTCAATGATTTTCTGCTGTTCCATAGCTTACCTCCGTTTCAGTTATCATGTATATGTAAATAGAACGGCTATGTGAGCGTAGCACATTGACTTTTTCTGGCGTGGGATGTATAATACTTATGTATAGAGGGCAAAGGACTGCGCTTTAAATAGGAATTTGTGCTCCAAGAAATGTCAGAATGATAAGGAAAATGGTAGGAAATGATGGAAAAACTAATCGAGGCAGTTATTATTTTTAGTTCTATCGTCTGTAGCTATGTTCTATGTATCATACTACATGAGCTTGGTCATTTTTGTATGGGTAAACTGACCGGATACACAATGGTTTCTTTTCGTATAGGCTCCGTAAAGATATATAAGAAAAATGGCAAATGGGCGCTGACATTTGAAAAGATTCCGGGAACTCTGGGGCAGTGTATTATGTTGCCACCGATAAGTGATGAGCCGGAAAAAGCACCGATGCTGCTGTATCATTTTGGTGGTGGCTTTTTTAATGCTTTAACAGCTGTCGTGTCGCTTCCATTTTGCGTATGTAGCACTAACGAGTATTTAAAAACATTTTTTATTCTGCTTTTTGCTATTTCATTGGGTATGGCGCTGATTAATCTGGTGCCGGCTAAAATCATTACTTCAAATGATGGTTACAACATGAAACAGGCAATGAAATATCCCGCTGATCGGAAAGCAATGTATCACATCCTTCAGATTACAGGAAACTCAGAACAGTCTCTCGGAGATATGCCTGCATCATTTTTCGAGTATGATGAGGAAAGTGAATATAGGGCATCCATGAAACTACTGAACGGGTATAGGCATTTGGATAAAGATGAATTCGAAGAAGCGGAGATATTATTCAGGCAGGCAGCGGTGAATGATGAAAAAAGTATGAAATATTACCGTTTAGAAGCAAGAAAAGAAATGCTCTTCTGCATGATTTTGAGACAAGCACCTAAGGAAGAAGTGGACGAGGTTTTTGACAATGAACTACAAGGATATTTGAAAAATAGCAGCACATATTCTTCTTCAAGCTTAAGAGTACTGTATGCATACGATAAACTGATTGCCAAGGATTTCGGAAAAGCGGATGAAAAGAATGACTCATTACAGAAGTTATTGTCAAGACTTTCCCCAGGAGATTCCAAAATGGAGAAGAAGCTTTTAAGTAATGTGGAAAATGTATTATAGAGCAGTATTCTAAACAATAGAATCGTACCATTATAATTCACCTTATATTTTATGGCTGAAGATAAAAATGATTTGTCATAAAGTATGTACAGGGCAGGAACTTCTCCTGCCCATTATTTTTACGTCTTTGTCAGTGTACCGCTGTAATTGTCTCCGCCGATCTGCACGGTCACAGTAACAGCATTATCTTTCGGGGCATCAGGTGCAGGCGTAGGATCCGGAGCTTTCCCGTAGCCGTTCAGCCCCTTCGCCTTGACCATTGTCGGGTAATCCTTGTAGCCGATATCCAGGTCCACATTGCCCGAGATACCGTCAACTTTGCCCTTTTCGCTGTGCTGCCAGATGCCTACAGGACCGTCATAGCGGAGTTTGTCACTCCATTCCGCTGCCCACAGTGCATAGCGTGTCTTGATATCGTCTTCGATGTGCGTGCTCAGGCAGGAACGGCTGGTATACAGACCGACCCAGTATCCGTTTGCTTCAAGTACATCACAGAAAGCACGGATCATAGCAGAGCAGTTTGCCTTTCCGGTATCCAGGGTGGTCTTTTCCTCCTGATCGAAGAAAATCGGAAACTCAAACTGCTTTCCCTTGAGGATAGATACGCAGACCTCTGCTTCCTGCTTTGCTTCTTCAGGAGTCGCTGCATAAGAATACCAATACGCACCGACAGGGATACCGGCGTCTTTTGCGCCCTTGTAATTATCCTCGAACTTGGCATCCTTCTGCTTTGCCAGCTTGCCGTATCCGGCTCTCAGGATCGCAAAGTCGATACCGGCGGCCTTGACCTTGCCCCAGTCAATATCGCCGTTGTGAACGCTCACATCAATGCCCTTCATATCTTCTCCTCCGAAGTATTTATAAAAGTCATCCGTCACAGAGTTGTTGCCGTGAACTTCGTCACCGTACCATTTCTTTCCGGTGCGGACATCAACATGAGTATAGATGTAGGCGGCTGTGATATTCGCAATACCCGTAAAACCGATATCCTGTGCCTTACAACAGACCGTCTTTGAAGAAATAGGCTGTCCATCCTGCCCGTAACAGCATATATCTGCAGCATTACCGAGAGTATGCTGTCCTGTTCCGCTGCCTCCGACATTCTTATCATGCGTTACACAGCGATATCCACTTGTCACGATGATCTTTGAGCAGTCCAGAGCTTCATATAACTTTTCAAGCTTTGTGATAAGCTCATCTGCAATTGATAATTCATGTTCTTTTCCGCACTTACAGCGGAACTCTTTTGCATTAAAATGAGGACTCAGCTGAGTAGTATCATTAAATTCATATTTCCGGATCATAATCCTTTCCTTTCTGCGAATAATCGCTTGTTGCGGCTTGACAAATACGGTACACTAGTGTTATAATGAGAAAAAACACGGAGGTGCATGAACCATGCCAAGAAAACCTGCAAGCCCGAAAACAGATACTGCCAAGAAAACAACACGTAAGAAGAAAACCGAAGAACCGGTTGTTGAGGCTGCCGTTGCGGAAACTCCTGTCGCTGCAAATGCACCGGTCGATGAAAAGCCTGCCAAGAAACGCGGCAGAAAACCTGCAGCAAAGAAGGCAGAGCCTGAGCAGCATGATATCGTTAAGGTTGCAACGCTTGCTCCCGGTGAGCTTAAAGAGCTGATCAATGCACCTGCACCGGCAACGCCGTTCCCGACATCGGATGATCCTGCAAAAGATATCGTTCAGCCGAAACGCAAACCGAGAACAAAGAAGGCTGATAAAAAAGCAGAGCCTGTTCTTTCCACACTGGTTCAGGTTGGCGATGCTGAGTATGATATTTCAGATATTGCTGCAAAGGCATATAAGGCATACAAGTCCACTCACAAACGTAAGGCAGTAACTGAATTCCGTGTATATGTCAAGCCTGAAGAGGGAGTGGCATACTTCACTGTCAACGGTGAAGGTTCACCTGATTATAAGATCAATCTTTGATATACCATCTCCTTTGGTAATGCAGTCGAGTATTCGGCTGCATTACTTTTTATCGCCGTCTTCCATCTTGTCAATCATTTCCTGTATCTCGTCATCAATATGCGCGGCTCTTTTCTGAAGCACCTCGATTGCCTTTTTGATCGCAGGCGGATACGGGATGCCCATCAGCGAAGTATTCTCAATGATCGAGAGCAGCTCATTGACACAGAAGCCGATGCAGGTCGCATCGCGGATATATGTGGTTCCGATCATAATGTCCATGCGAACTGCCACTACGACCATAAGCAGAATACAGAACTTCTTCGCAAGCCCGACCCAGCCGGCTTTCGAGCTGAGTCTGCCGGTCTTGCTGTGTTTGCTTCTGCCCATAGATGCAGTGATGAGTCCGGTTGTGAAGTCGATTGCCATAAAAAGTACAAGCGTGATCAAAGCCGAATCCCATCCCCCGAGCAGTGCCGCAAAAAAGCCGCCGATGATCCCGGCGGCAGTACAGATATTTTCTTTCATTGTATCATCCTCTCAAATTGTAACGTCCACTACTTTCACGGAGCGGATCATCGGACTGGTATTATCCGTCACCGCTTTCCATGCAAGATAGTATTCACCTGCGTTGATACCGCTGCATTCGTGCAGCACGTTGATATAGTTGCCGACAGAGCCGAGCCAGCCGAACGGAACGGAAACTGCCTGATTATTCAGGATCGCCTCGTAGATATACCTTGCTGTATCAGCTTCTGACATCTGCTGGTTGCTTTTCGGAACAAGCCACATTCCGCCGAGATCTGTTGCGCCTGACTTATAACTCAGCAGGATCTTGTTACTGCCGCTGATGTGAATAGGCTCAACACACATCGTGAATATTGTCTGACCCCAGTTGAAGTCTGGCTGATTGTAGTAGATAGCGTACCCGTTTTCTTCACAGCAGAAGTGCGGATAGTTTTCTGTGAATCCCGCAAGAGAACGATAACCGTCATTATAGAAGGTGTACACCTTTTCGCCGTAATCGTGGAGAGTGTCGATGGAGGCTTTGAACAGCGTGATATCCTGCTTTGTCTGTGGGATCTGAAGCACCTTCGGAACAAGTGTATTCAGTTTTTCTGTCTCCGAAGCAGCTACGCCCATCGTGACCAGATTTCTCGCAAGCTGATCTCTCTGCTGATCGAGAGCTGTCAGATAATTTGCAATGCTCATGCTGTCACCTCCACAATTGCCGCCAGTGCATCCTCCACGCCGGAAAGAGACTCCTCAACTGCGGCAAGACGAGTGTAGATCTCAGTGATAGAGGTTTTTGCCCCCTGCATATCATAGAGGATCTCCGTCTTGAATCTCTCGAACACACCCTCATTAACGCCGACACGTTCGTTCAGGTTCATTGCGGCAGTATACGCCTCATTCCAGCATGAAACCTTGGAATCCGTTATACCGTTCAGCGTTGTGAGGTTGTGATGCCAGTGTGCCTGTCCGATCACAGTGGAAATCGATGCAATATCATCAAGCATTTCCTGTGTGAGACTATCCAGAACTGCTTTATTTGAATGAGAGTGCGCCTGCGCAGATACTTCACTCAGTCCGGTAGACAGTCCATGCAGTGCATCGACAGTTGAAGCATGAAATGCTGCCTCGTCACGCATATACTGCTCCGTAATGGTATCCAGTACATCTTTGTTGTTATGGGTGTGTGCGGCGGAAGTCAGCGGAAGAAGAGCCTCACGGATATCATGGATATCGTACTGTGTGCTGTCCTCGAACTGCTGCAGACCCTGTAATTCTGTAAGCAGTTCCGCTGTGAGAGCTTCCAGCACAGCCAGATTGCTATGCGTGTGCGTACTCGGTCTGAGATTCTCCACTGCTTCGTTCAGCGTCTGGATCTCATAGGACGTACTATCTTCAAACTGCTGTAAACCGGAGAGTTCAGTCATAAGTGCTTCTGTCAGGCTATCAAGGACATCCTTATTTGCGTGAGTATGGGCCTCTTCTGCAACAGGTGCGATCTCACGCTCGATAATAGTCGTGACCTCAGTTGTTTTCGGGTACTCCGACATATCCGGTGTCACGCCGTCCTTACCCTTGAGACTTTCGAGCCATTCCTCCTCGGTGCCAACATAACCGTGTTCACATGCGATCTCATAGGCGCTCTTGCCGTCAAGGCCGTGCTCAGCATCTTCAATTCGTTTCAGAAGCTGAGTGTACAGATCAGGTGTCGGCGGAATCGGCGGCTCTTCACCCTCGAAGCCGGATGCACGGATATTCAGTGTGACCGGAACAGTGGTCGCCCTGACAGTTGTATCGCTTTCGGTATCATAACCGAACACAGCCATCTTCACAGCGCCGACATGAAGCTCCGCAGGCAGATAGCAGCTTGTACCCTCTGTGCCCAGAACTACAGAATACACATCATCGCACTGTGTGAACTGAACGACCTTGTGAAAACGTTTCCAGTCACCGTCAAATGCAAATTTGAACTGCACATACTGGATCTGGTGATCCGCAAGCACCTCACGCTCAATGATCTCAATGCTCTGGTTCTTTACAAGGAATTTCCACATTATTCACGCACCTCCATCCATTCATGTGTCTCATTATTATACTGCATATATCCGTCAAAGCACTGCACCTTGTCCAGACCGTTGAGATCACCGGCATTACCGTCCCAGTTTGTTTGCTTCGTTACCGCAGCCCAGTCTGCAAGGCTGCCCTCATAGGTCAGCGTTCTCAACGGCGTGTAATTGAGCGCATGAGAGCATACCTTTGTCACATTATGGCTGAGAGTAAGGCTTTGCAGTCTACCGCAGCTCACGAAACAGAATCCAGGTAACTCGGAGCATTCCACTCTCGCACTTGTAAGCTGATCACAGCCCATGAAGATATATGTGCCAAGCGTTGTAAGTGTTGCCGGAAGTGTTACCGAAGTGATATCCTGATCTACGAAAGCTTTTTCTCCGAGCGTTGTAACAGATGCCGGAATGACAAGCTCCTTCAGACCCCCATGTGTATACATGAAAAATGCGCGTTCTCCGATAGCGGTCAGCGTATTCGGAAAACTTGCCGATGCCATATTGACGCAGCGTTCAAACACACTGCTTCCAATCTCTGTAATGCCGTCAGAAACAACAAGAGAACGGATATTCTCATTTTCCCAGAAAGGAGAATGCCCGATCTCATAATCGTAGGTTGCTCCGGAGCCGTGAAGCAGGAGCTTTCCATTTTCGTAAAGGACATAATGGATATTATCGCCACAAGTACCAATCTCCACAATTCCGCCGATTATATCATCGACTTCGGTCTGCAATGTTTCTACGCGATGGGTCAATTCTTCGAGAGTCTCATTATTTTCCTGAACCTCTGCGATCAGCTGTGCCATCTGCGCCATCAGCTCTGTGACCTTGCACTTGCCGAGAATGCATTTGCAGTACCCGCAGACATTGGAGTCCTCACGGTAATCGAACCAATCATTCTCTGTAATTCGTGAAGCTCCCGGATTCATACGCACCGCATACATCAAAAGACGGACGTGCTCGTCATCCTGCGGAATAGTCGGAAGAGAAGGATTCTCTGCGGGAGTTCCGGGGAAAAGCTTGAGTGATACACTGCGGACAGATTCTGTGGTATCAAGATAGATTGCAATACCGACATATCTCGGCAAGGACTCGTCCTGATACGATGTGAGATCGATCACATACCGGGAATCATTGATGAAATAATGCCCGTTGATCCATGCCTTTCCGGTTCCGAGAACCACACCGAGACCGCTGTTTGCGGCTGTCAGCTTGAAGTTCTGACCGTAGGTATCAAGGATACCATTGCAGATGATACTGGACAGATATGCTGTGAAATCCTCCGCTGTATAGGTTCTGTCAAGCCCTTTTGAATTGAAAAATCCGCTTGAAAAAGCCATATTATCATTCCTTTCTGAAAGTCGGTGTCAGGCTGCGCCCGTTCTGGTCAAATGCCTCAATCATACCAATAAGCTGCACTTTCGGCTGAATCATTCCGAAACGCTTTTGCTCGACCGTCACATAGTCACCGACGAAATAGTCACGGTTGTAGACATATTGCGTGCTATCCGCTGCAATCTCCGATTCCGATGCAGTTTTCGGATCAACCAGCTTTTCCGAGCCGCGGGTTTTCAGCAGTGCGATATACTGCTCCTCCGGAATCGGCACAGTCTCGCCCTCGACCTGTTCCTCCTCTGAGATGTCCTTTGCATCCACATACAACTCGTAGCGGTCGAGATAGGTCGGCTCATCAGAAACACAATATGTGGTATGTTTTCGCTCCGAGCCCTCACCGTGACCGTAGATATAGGCGAAGTTGCGAGTAACAGCAGAATCAGAAGCATATGAGAATGACAGCAGATTGCTGTAGGCATCAGAGAAGATAATATGCGGATTATCTTCCTGCATCAGACTTCGGTCTGCGCCTTCTGCGAGATCAAGCACCATTTTGTAGGTCTCACCAACATCCTTCACAAGCCTGATATTCGCCGTTCCGCCGATTTTCTCGCAGATGGTGTATACCCATTCCATCAGGTTTTCATAGGATACTTGTAGAGTTGTGGTCTGCTCCCAACAGCTACCGGAAACTGAGCCGAGTGATAAGCCGGGAATGCGACGGTTATCCTGCTGTATCGCATTCAGCACCACAGCATTCCGGACATTATCTGAATACGCTGTCTGTGCTGTGATACTGTATGTCGGGTGAATGATGCGGCGCTCCAGCAGGCACATGAGGAAGCGCCCCCGCACTGTGAGGTAGTCGCCGTTCTCTACATCAGTGTCGATCTGCACGGACTCAATAATGCCGAAATGCAAGTTGTCATCATCTCTGCCGA